>Ga0265293_10000225_pt1 | contig 140519 bp, 126 predicted proteins | sample Munlanlewell138R_FD_192505 | JGI IMG/M metagenome (GOLD analysis project Ga0265293, IMG submission 192505) | Leachate microbial communities from a municipal landfill in Southern Ontario, Canada - Leachate well 138R | ecosystem: Engineered > Solid waste > Landfill > Unclassified | place...
TTGATGAGTTTATATAGCTTGCAGTGAGCGTACCTCCGGCACTTGGCGCAGATGAAAATTCAACCGTAACGAATTTTTTGTTATTATTTGATTCCAAAGGAAAAAGACCTGAACTGCTTCCTGAATTGGTGCCATCAAACCAACGAACAAATGTACCTTTGATTGAACCACTGGTATAACTTAGACTTCCTTTATTCGCAGTGGACGTTCCTAAGCATAGTTTGAATGTGTCTGTAATAATTACACCTTGATTTAGTTTGAGTGTTCCTGATATGGTCAAATCATCTTCCAAATACAATAATGAATCAATATCTATTTCCAATGTTTTACAAACGGTTGGGATTGAGCCTGTACGTTGTGATTGGGCTGCATTGAAAATCAAATACTGTTCAAATGGAGTTTCAAAATTTACATTTCCAAAAATATCAACGCCATTCTTATGATTCGTCTGTAAAACCGCTTGAGAATGTATAAAAACAACACTACTGAGTTTAGTTAGCACTGTAGCGTCTCCATTGTAAATTAACTTGGCATTATTTTCCACAACAAGATTGCGGTTTGCAGCATCGAAAACAGTGATATTGCATTGTGAAAAACTAAGTGTGCCACCGCTTTGGACTAATATCCTGTCCAAATCGGCTGCATGTTCGATTTGTACATGATGCCCACTTTGGATAATAACGGAATCAAGAAAATGAGAAGGAAGTAACGTAGCGTTTACCCAATTAATACTACTTGTCGGAGAAAATTCCCATATTGCGGTATCGTGCCAAGATCCACTTTTCTTAGTTCTAAAAATAAGAGCTTCATTTTTAAGCGTAAGATGAACATTATCAATTGCAATCGCTTGGGCATTTGTTGTTCCGCCAACACCTTGATAAACCCATTTTAGATAATAATCAGTGCCATTGGCTATTGAAAGACCCGAAATCACAACGTGTTTTGTAAAAGTTAGAGGAGGATTCACCGCAGTATTTCCGGCATCGGCAATAAAATATTGATCTCCTTGTGTAGCAGCGTTGCTTATAGATAATGGATTGTCGCCATGGAACAAGGAAAGCGACCAATCGCGTGTACCTTCACGGTATTTCTCATAATCAAACCATAAATCTAAAATATCAACAGTAGCGCCTGTATTATTAGTAAATGAGCAAATCAACTCATAAGCAGACGGGCTACTTATATTGGATGAAGTAATAAATCCTAAAGCTCTGTCTGTTGCTGTAGAATTGACTCCATGACCACAATTATATACGCCAAAAGAACTAATAGCACTAAAGGCATTTAATCCGGTTGTTCCGGCAAATTCTGTTGTCTGAGAAAAATTTCCTTTAGAAGATTGAACTTCAAAACCTAGAGGTAGATTAGCTGTTTTTGAAGTTCCTAAAGAGTCAAATTTTTCTTCATAAATTGTATTCAATTTAGAAAATACAATTTGAGCAAAAGAAATTTGTATAGAACTCCAAAAGAACACACCCGATAGCAGTAAGCATTTTTTATGCATAATGAACTACAATTTTGGATTCATACAAATTACAGTAAATAGACATACATAAGCAAACTTTAAATAATACTTTTAGAGCATATAATTAATATTATGTTAAGTATAAGAAAAACAGAAATAGATATATATTGAATTTTGCACCCTACTTTTGCAAGCATGTTTGATGTTGGAAATTATAATGAACTTGTTGCAGATGAGTTTACTACGCATGGTTTGTTTTTTGTGAATGAAAACGTTCAAGATAAAAGAATACTTCTTCCCGGTGTAGAATTATCTCAAAGAGAAATTCAAATTGGAGAAAAACTTAATCTCTTTGTTTATTTGGATTCAGAAAATCGTCCAACAGTTACACTTAAAAAACCACATCTCACTCTTTTTACATTTGGATATTTATATATCAAGGATTTAAATCAATTAGGTGCATTTGCTGATTGTGGACTTCCTAAGGATTTATTTATTCCATACAGAGAATTAAGTGAATCCGTTGCTCAGGGAAACTACGCGATTGTATTCATGTATTTTGACACTGAAACCAAAAGATTAGTTGGAACTACAAGAGTAAACGCTGTGCTCAGCAATGAAAAAATTGACTTAACTGTTGGTCAAGAAGTTGATGCAATGGTTTGGAAAAGAACTGATTTAGGATATAAACTCATTTTGAATGACTTATACGAAGGTTTGGTATTTCATTCAGACATCTTTAAGGATATTCAAATAGGACAAAAACTAAAAGCATATATCAAGCAAATTAGACCTGACAACAAGATTGATGTATCCTTTCAAAAGATTGGAGAAGATCAAATCAAAGAGGATGCATACTTTATTTATGGAGAACTTTTAAAAAATGAAGGAAAACTACCCTATTCAGACAAGTCCGATCCTGATGCAATTAAAGAAAGATTCGCGCTTAGTAAAAAAGCGTTTAAGAGAGCCATTGGAAGTCTTTACAGAGACAAAAAGATTCAGATAGAAGAAGATTCCATTCTATTGGTTAAAAAAAACTAAAGGATCCAAAGTAAATGAAGTAAAAGGGGCTAAATTGCTTTTAAGCCCTGCTCCTACACCACAAATAGTCATTCCTTGATTAACTTTTCAAATTGCAAATTATCTCCTTCTTGGATATAAAGAACGTAAATACCGCTTGCAAGTGAACTCATGTCAATTAAATTTCCGGTTATCACCTCACCGTGCATTATCTCACGCCCTTCTATTGTTCTAATCGAATAGAAAGTATTAAGGCTTTGTTGATGAATATTTCTAATCTCAAAGAAACCTTGATTAGGATTAGGCAATACAACAAACCTATTGTGTATATTTTCCTTGCAGGAAGGATTTTTTACTTGCAGCGCCCATTGTGAGTATTCACCAATTAAAGGTCTAATCATAGGAGCACCTTTTATACTTATATCTACATTTTGCCACACTCCTGTCAGGTTATACAAGATATTAGAATTTCTTTGCTCCTTTCCTTCTAATCTGTAGTTATTGTCATATCCTACGTTCAAGTTAAAAATGGCGATTTGAGACCACCCTACATAATAATCACCTTTAGGCAGTACAATGGTTGTATCAAAAACATAATAATGAAACCCATTAATGGAGTCAGTATAAGCCGGTGCTAATACAGAATACTCATAAATAGGTTCATCAATGACACTGCCGTTGCTTAAATTCTTCCAAACACATAACTTGAATTGTCGCGCACTCACATCTTCTTTAGATTGATTGAAAAATATTGCTAATCCTGCAAGAGTGTCAGCTTTTGTCAAATTGTATTTTACAGCAAATGTTCCCCTACCGGCCGGCAGTCCTTCATAATTTAACCCAATACCTCCTTCTGCGGTGCCATCATCATAAGCATAATAATTCTTGAAGTCCTGGTATTGGATGTATTCATCGTTATTTCCAAGTGAATTATAACCGGACGGGGTGTTATTACCTGCCTGTGGGTTAATTTTAAATACATTTTTTATATGGACATATTCATTTTGTTGCAAATTGCCAAAACCAAATATATTGAATGACTCAGAGGTGTCTGATGTGGCAAAAATATTTCTGCTGCTAACCGAAAAAGGATATAGTGCGAGTTGATTACTTTTGTGATAGGCTTCAAACTGAAATTGTGTGTTGATTATGTCCACATCATTATTGCGAATCCCAATTGAAAACTTGTCGGTTTTTTGGTTTGAAGAATCAGCTACAAAATGCGTATAAGGCATTGCATGATAGTTTTTTAATAAAGACCATGCTCCTTTGTTTATTGCCACATCCCTGATTAACGTATCATTCGCATTGCGATTTCTATTCATTCTGACATAATCAATATGCAGTTGATTAAGATTGCCCAAGGCTGACGTGTAATACAGTAATCTAAATTGAAAGGCTTCCCAAAGATAGTTTGAGTCTAAGACTCCAACTAACACTTGCTTAAAAGGGTTCATGCCAATTTGTGAAGTATTCCATACGCTGCGCCAGTTATTATTTTTTAGACGGAACTGCAGGACAAGTGAATCTTGCGTTTCAGGTCGGTCTCCTACCCCCCCTCCTTGATAGAAAAAACTTAAGTAAATGGAATCCGTCAAAGTATAGTTAAACTCATTAGGTCCAACAAAGTAAGTTTTCAAATTAATAGGTTTAGAAGTCAGTGTATCCCATGCTTGAAAAAGGTTTGCGTTTAGTTGACCCGAATACGGGTTTCCTTGTTTGTCAAGATTGTCAAATGTTGCAACACCATAAGACGGAGGGGAAATTGGAAAATTATTATTTACAAAAACAAAACTATCCATCCACAAACGCATATCAGGGTAAATAACACTTGAAGTAAAATCATCGAAAAAAGGCAATGTAAGCGTGTCACCGGCATCGCGTCTTTCTATATGCAGATTTGTTGGTACAGCCATTTGAGGGTAAATAGCACCCTGAATTGCAGCTTTTAAAGTTTGGTTATTATTCAGCGGAGAGATGAGAACTCCGGGTTTGTTTTGGGCTTGTATTAAAGAGCCGATTATAAGTAAATTGAACAAACTGAAATATCGCATAAATTGTAAACGCATCCTCTGTCTTAATTGTTGTCCGGTAAAATTGTAGAGCTATCATCGGGTAGAATCAGATTGCCGTTTTCGTCAAAAACATCATTTGCTTCAGGTTTGATACTCACAATGAGGTCAATGGCGGTACCTTTATATACCATAGTATTAGGTCTGATAGTGTCTCCGTGATAGAGTTGAGCTAAAACAAGATTGTCTCCAAATATAGTTTTCTTTGTTTCAATATTCCCCACCCTTAATCCGGCATTCTTTAATAAAATCTTGGCTAAATTTAATGATTTATTAGTCAGTCTTGGCACTTGTACTTTAGGTCTATCAAGCGAATTTACAATCAGATAAATCTTTCTACCTTTCTTAACAAAACTGCCTGCTGCAGGGTCTTGCTCTACAATATCCATCTTTTTCATCGAATCTCTATAAACAGAGTCAATGATTTCATACCTGAATTTACCATCTTCTAACATCTCAATTGCCTTATCCATCCTCACTCCAATAAGATTAGGGACTTCAATAGCTTCCCCATGTCGGGTAAAGCTATGCATCCATGTATTAATGCCCCATATTACAATAACAAATGCAATAAAAGCAGCTAATATATTCAGTGCTACAATTAAATAATTTCTTCGCTTTGGCGGTTGATTCTCAAATAGTTTTTTCATTAGCTCTATATGCTTTTCTTGCCTTGCCAAATTTAAGAATACTGTCAATAAATTCAAATGGCTTTAGATTTTCAATTGCAGCCTGATGATAAATACAGGTGGCAGGAGTCATACCGGGTAGAGAATTAACCTCAATCACAATCACTTCAGCCTTTGGACCATCAAAAATTCTGACAAAAGCATCAATGCGGCAGTACCCTTCTATGTTTAGCAACTTAGCAACACTTAACAGTTGTGCTCTTACTTGTTTTGAAATTTCGGTTTGTTCGGATTTATCTGACGCATATCTGGCAGGTGTGATATTTTGTCCTTGACCGGCTAAAAACTTCTCCTCTAAAGAAAGTATTTCTCCTTCTGCTAAGGCTTCACTCGGTTCAAAAACCAAATATTCCACTGTACCTTCCGGTGTAAAGTGAGTAAGTAATCCTCCGGTAATTTCTAAAAAGTGCTTTGCCCCTGCCCTGTCAATAAATGTTTCTACTAAAAAAGAATCTTTCTTTGGAAATTCATCACATTCTCTCACACCTAAAGCCTTTCGTGCATCCAAAAACTCAGAATCATTTTGTCTAAAAATCAAATTTGCATAGTGTCTGATTGACTCCTCATTTTTAATTTTAATTACAGCTGCACTACAACCATCGTCATGCGGTTTAAGAATCAGCGGAAAGCCCATCTTTTGTTCAATTTCAGAAATTATATGATTGGGGTTTGAAATCCAGTCTTGTTTATAAATCATTTTTTGAGCAGTAACCGGGAACCCTGAATCCTTGAGCAATTGAATGGTTGCATATTTATCAATAGTTGTTGCAGAACTATTGTATCCTGAACCATTATAATAGATTCCCAATCTGTCAAATTCTTTTTGAATTGTTCCATCTTCACCCGGACGACCATGTAACGCAATAAAAGCACCATCAAACAATCTCGGCAACTCATCAAGCGGTATTTCTTCCGGTTCAAAAATAATTTGTCCTTTCACGTATTTCTTTGTAATGATATCAAAGTCATGGCGAATGTTCTTTAGTACTTGGTTTTCCTTAAAATTCATCACCTTATCTCTAATGTCATCTGCATTATCTTTTAACAACATGCTAATCGGCAATTTGAAAAACCTCATACGATTGTTTGTATAATCAAGGAATAAAGGTATTGCATTGTATTTTCCGGATGAATTTATTTTTTCAAACACATTGCGCCCACTCTCCACTGAAATGTGTCTTTCAAAAGAATTTCCACCCAGAATCACGGCTAAATTCTCATTCTCCCCTTGTCTGCTTTTCATGCTTTCAATTGAATCATTCAGTATTGAGAGCAACTTTTCAATTTCAAAACTCACTCCTCTTGTTCTCATTCGTTCGGCTAGCGAAGTCCTGATGATGTAGGTTAGAAATTCAGAAGGACTCAATCCAATTTCTGCTGCTTGATGAAAGAAAAATGAAGAAGGCATCATGCCTGAAGTAGTATTGGGGTCATTTAGAAAGATTGCATGATTACTTGTTAAAAAACCATCAATTCTTGCATAAACCCTGAATTCAAAAAACTTCATTAACTCTTCACAGCTTGAGCGTATTGCATTTACAATTAGCTCGTCTACATTCATTGGTGTAACTTTTCTTGAAAGTCCCGGTAGATATTTAGAACGATAATCAAAGAAATCTTGTCTTTTAACAATCTCTGTAGGCGGTAGTGCAAGGACACTTCCATCCTCTTGTCTTAATACAATACAGCTAAATTCCCGTCCTTGAATATAAGGTTCAAACAGTACTTCGGTATCATGTTCAAACGCGATTAATTCAATGAAAGCCTGCTTGTCAGCCAATGCAGAGAGTGAGTCAATTAATGTTTGTGGATTCCTAACAATTTTATTTCCGACAATAACCGGCAACCCTAATCCTGAACGTAAGTCTATCAATTCTCGAACAAAGTCTATCTGTTGTTCATTTGAAAGTGAATTCCAATAAGTGGAGTCAATGCGTTCACAAAATAATGAGTGATTTACTTTCTTCTCAAAGTCATCAAAGTCATCTTCTTTTATAAAAGAGACCCCAATGCTTGAACCTTGGTTAGCAGATTTAACCACAATTGGTAGTCCAATCTCTTTTTTAATGCTTTCAAAAAATGCCTTTCTATCAAACTTTTCGTAAAACCAATGTTCTTTATCAATAGATTGGCATTGTAACATATTAAACCCCTTTCCGGTGGGAGCAAGTTGCTTTTGCAATCTCTTGTTCATCCCAAGTGAAGTTCCAAACACACCACTTCCCGAATAAGGAATATCATACCATTCCAACAACCCTTGTATCGAGCCATCTTCGCCATAACTACCATGTAAAGCCAAAAAAGCAAAATCAAATTCATTGGCAAAATCTTGCGGTTGAATGATTCTACCAACCGAAGCCGCCATGGCTTCTTTCTCTGTTGAATTTAGTTCCAGACTCTCTGCATAAATCTGAACTTTAGGAGGTAACACAGGCAAGAAAGCTGAAGGAGGATAAAAATCTCTGATTGTGCCTTTGTAAACATAGTGCCAATCCAACACAATGAATTGATTAAAACTATCCACAAAAATTGGTATAGCTTCAAATATAGTTTTGTCTAAATTGTCATAAACAGTGCGACCGCCTGCAAAAGATACTTCTCTTTCGCGCGACCTGCCTCCAAAAAAGATTCCTACTCTAATCTTGTCCATTCAGGCAACAAATATAAAGTTCCAAATTGCACAAGATATTTTGTTTTTCCACTAAGGTGTTTGCAAATACTGACAATGAGATAATCCATACTTCAATTTAATGGGAGGTCAATGTTTATTAGGAAACGCAAAACACTATTCCTTCACTTTGTTTACATTACTTGGAGAATGAATTAAAATAGTTCATTTTCAAAAGCACGTAATATGTTATTTCAACTCTCAATCTCATTATCTTACTTGTCAAGCAGCCCTCTAATTCTTAATAGAGAGAGAACTCTGCCTTTTTAATTTTATTCAACTAGGTATCTATTGAACATTTATATTACTCCTTTTACAATGATATCATAGTCAAACCCTGCCCTCTTTAGTGACCTTTTAGCTGATTCTAAGGCAAAAGGAGCCGGGTTAAATTTAACAACGGGAACAGGAGGAGTTTGTCTTAAGTTGTTCAAGAGTTCTTCTGTCTTCGCTTCTGTTAAATTTTCGCAAATCTCATACATCCCTCCTGCATCTTCTTCTAATCGGTCATGCGCTTCAAGCACAAAACGAATCACTCTTATCAATTCCTTTGTAGGCGGAGGCACCATTAAAGCAGTGATGGCACCATGATCCAATCTTAATTTTGCTTGCAATGCTAATGCTACTCCCCCATTGGCTTCTTGTGCTGCCGGAAACAATACTTTTTCTTCCATTTTTATATGAGTTAACAAACGTGTTCTGAATTCATTATAAGGTTGCATCTTGATTGCATCACTTGCGGAGTCTGCACTGTCTAATAATGATTCAATTTCTCTGTGGTCGTTAGTAAAAAAGTGAAAAAGAGCCTTGTTCATCTTACATGCAAAGGTATGGCTATACGGTAGATTTACTTTGGGTTAGCATTTTTTTCTTTTTCAAGTTTATTCAGAAACTTGTGATAAATAGCTGCATTGCGATTGTGTGCATCAAGCGAAACAGCAAAAACATGGTAGCCTGAAAAATCAGGTCTGGCACAGAAATACATAAAATTATGTTTTGTGTAATTTAATACTGCTTCTTGAGATTGTACCGAAGGAATACAAATAGGACTCGGTGGCAATCCATCAATAAAATATGTATTAAAAGGATGTTCTATTTTGGTGTCTGAATTGTAAATGCGTGTCATTGACATGCTGTCAAGTGCAAACTTAACAGTAGGATCTGCTTGTAATTTCCATCCATTTTTCAAACGATTCAAATAAACTCCGGCTATCATGGGCATCTCATCAACTTGATTTGTCTCTTTGTCAATGATTGAGGCTAATACGGCTACTTGTAAGGGACTCAGACCAAGAGAGTCTGCTTTTGCTTTTTTAGTAGAATCCCAAAATTTTAAATACTCTTGGTGTAATTTAGTTAGCACCTCGTCAGCGGTTGTGTACCAATACATATTGTATGTGTTGGGAATAAACATAGCGGCTACCGACATTGAATCAAATCCGAAGTTTGATAAATACTTGTTGTCATTCAACAAGGCTTGAATCTCATCTTCAGCGGGTTCTATTTTATCACTTAATACTTTTGCTATTTTCCTCACGTCTTGTGATCCTCTAATAACCACATCCACAGTGTAAGTGCCACCCTTCCTAAACAATATCGCCAATTCGCGATTGTTCATACCGGGCTTTATTTCAAATTTACCCGGACGCAAATTCTTCTCTACATTCATTCTTTGAGCAAGCAACATGAACACTTGAGGATATTCCAAACCGGCACCATCTGACAAACGTTCTGCTATACTTTGTAAATTATCTTGCCTGTTTACAACAAATTGTATTGGTTCTGAAATGTTGATTGCCGGTGAAAAAATCAAGTGCCATACCAAAGCGGCAATACCGCCTGCAAGCAAAGTTAAACTAACAATAACCCAAAGGAGAATTTTCAGTATTTTCATTTCTTTAAGTGAGTTAGCAAAAGTAAGAATACAACGTGAGCAAAGACACAAAATAAATTAGTTTTGTGCCATGAATAAAGCATTAAAAATTGCACTTGTGGGTTATGGAAAGATGGGTAAAGAAATAGAAAAAATCATTGTAGAGCGTGGACATACAGTAGCTGCCATTATTAATTCTAAAAACAATATTAATGATTTGTTGAAAGTGCAATGCGATGCAGTGATTGAGTTTACACAACCTGATGTGGCAAAAACAAACATTGAATTTTGTGTGCAACATCAAATTCCTATTGTGGTGGGCACAACAGGCTGGTATCAAGATTTTGAAAGAATTAAGCAACTAACGGTACAACATAATGCAGCTTTGTTTACCGCAACTAACTACAGTATTGGAGTAAATATTTTTTTTCATATCAATACTCGTTTAGCCAAAATCATGAACCGATATAAAGAATATCAAGTCACAATAGAAGAAATACACCACAAACAAAAGAAAGATGCTCCAAGTGGTACAGCAATTACAACAGCAGAGCAAATTTTATCTCAGCTTGATTCACACAAAAAATGGATTAGTATTGAAGAAGGGAATTATCATGACGTGAGCAAAGACGAATTGCCCATATACTCATTCAGAGAAGACAATGTCCCGGGTTTTCATAAGGTAAAATGGGAAAGCGATATTGATGAAATAGAGTTGTCTCACAATGCGCACAACCGAAGGGGGTTTGCATTAGGCTCTGTGCTTGCAGCAGAGTGGCTTGTGGACAAACAAGGTGTATTTGACATGAATGACATGTTAGGGTTTGACTAAAAAAGTTACTTTTGCAAAGCAATTTAAGAAAATGAAAAAGATACTTCTATTTACAGCCTTATTCAGCTTTACGCTTGTAGGATATTCACAAGCGAATCCCATTTTAAAGTCCAAAAAAGGAACTTACATTTTGCCACAAACCGGAGATTGGGGAATTGGAGCGAGTGTCAATCCGTTTTTTTCCTATTTAGGAAACATGTTTACATCCAACAATGTGGTACCGGGTTTAGATTTTCAAAATATCAATTTTAAATATTTTAAAGATGAAAAGAATGTTAGAAGAGCCGGAATCACCATTCAAAGCCACTTTCATACAGAGAAAATACAAGTTAACAATTTAGACCCTGATGCAGAACCTGGTTCAACTGTTTATGATAAAATCTCTCAATCAGAATTAAATATCAATCTTACTTATGGACTTGAGAAAAGACGCGGTTCAGGCAGATTGCAAGGTGTTTATGGCATTGAAGGACTTGTGGGATATGGAACAGGAAGCAAAACAAGAACAAAATACGGAAACAGCATGGAGTTTTACGCTAACGCAATTGGACCTAACCGTCCTACCTTAAACTCTTCTACTCCTTCTGCATTAACATTGGGCGCACAAGCATTTTTGGGATTTGAATACTTTTTTGCACCTAAAATTTCTGTTGGCGGGGAGGTTTATTTAAATGCAAGTTACACATTCGGAGGTAAAGCAATCAACAAATCAGAGGTTTGGGATTCAAATGAAGGCAAGTCTAACATTGTGATGTCAAGCCTCAATAACAGAACAGGTGACTTTAACTTTGGTATCAGAAACTGGAGTAACCTCAGGTTCATGTTTTATTTTTAATAATTAACACAAAATGAAAAAGCTATTTTTTACCGGGCTGATTTTATTAATTGGCGGGGTTCTACACGCCCAACAAGAATTCTCAATTTACTATGCTGACCCTAATGCTGCCGAGAGAGAGCACTACGCAGACATTACCAATATGAAGGTTGAAGTCAGTTTTGATGTCAACCATAAAGACGGAGGCATGGTAATTGGAAAAGTTACCCATAGTTTTAAACCATTAATCCCTGCGGTGGATTCAATGTTTTTTGATGGTCCCGGTATTGTAATCAAGCAAGCTAAGTTGGATGGAAAAGAGGTTCAATATAAAACCAATAAAGAGGGTGTTACAGTTTACTTCTCTCCTGCCCTTTCATGGGACAAGAGTTACAATCTTGTTTTTGATTATGAAGCACATCCGCGCAAAGGACTTTATTTTATCGGCTGGGATAGACCGGAGGCAAGTGGCAAGCCGGACTTATTCAAAGTAAGAAGGCAAATTTGGTCACAAGGTCAAGGCATCGACAACAGATATTGGATTCCGATGTATGACAACATGAATGATAAATACACAACAGAAACTGTTATTACATTCAAAGAACCATATAAAGTGCTGTCAAATGGGAAATTAATTTCTCAAAAGAAAAACAAAGACGGAACAATCACTTGGAATTACAAACTCGAAAAACCACATGCCGGCTATCTGTTGATGATTGCAATCGGAATTTATGAAGTAAAATCTACAAAGACAAAGCGAGGCACACCCGTTAATTTTTGGTATTACCCTGAATTTAAAGACAGAGTTGAGCCAACGAGTAAATATACAGAACGTATTATAGAATTTTTGGAAGATGAAACTGGAGTCCCCTATCAATGGGGTTCATATAGCCAAGTTATGGTACAAGACTTTTTGTATGGTGCAATGGAAAATACATCTGCAACTGTTTTTGGAGATTTCTTTTTTGTAGATGACAGAGCTTATGAAGACAGAAATTATATTGGAGTAAATGCACATGAATTAACCCATCAATGGTTTGGCGACCTGATTACTGCTCGTTCTGCTAATGACATTTGGATGCAAGAAAACTTTGCAACTTATTATGCCAAAATATTTATTGGTTCTCTTCCCGAATTTGGCGCAGATGAAGCAAAATTGAACGAATTAGGTGAATACAACTCTGCATTTGCCGCCACTGAAAAGGACAACTACCCTATTCGTCATACGCAATCAGGCTCTGCTCGCGCTTATCCTAAAGGATCTGCTGTACTCCAAATGTTGCGCTATGTTGTAGGAGATGAACAATTTAAGCAGGCAATTAAATTTTACTTAGAAAAACATGCTTTTACCAATGTCGAAGCTGCAGACTTTCAGAATGCTTTTAAAGACCGTTTAGGAATGAACTTAGATTGGTTCTTTGACCAATGGATTTTGAGAGGTGGAGAACCTCAATACAAAGTGAGATGGAATGCCATAGATAAAGCCACGCTTGTTACTGTAGAACAGATACACAAAATGGATTACACAACCGGTGTGTTTAAGATGCCTATTCAACTTGCAGTTTACTATACAGATGGAAGTGTAGCAAGGCAAAGAGTGATGATTGACCAACGTTTTCAACAAGTTTCAATACCTAATCCCGGTAACAAGAAAGTAAATTTTGTTGTTTTTGATGAGAATGCCGAGATCATGAAAAAGTTGTCCTTTGAAAGAACAGCGCAAGAGTTATCTGAACAAGCTATCAAGGCAGTAAACATGGCAGACAGATTAGAAGCAGTACAATCCTTAGCCTCTTTTAGTTTTTCAGAAAAGAAAGAGGTATTGGAGAAAATAATTTCGAATGAACAAGAATTTCATGCAGTAAAAGCGGAGGCATGGAGACAATGGCTGAAAGCAAATAGAAATTCTAGCAAATTGCCCTTTGTGGATTTTAAAAAAGAACATAGAAACGTACGTCAAACCATAGCATCCAACCTCAACCCAAATCAAAATGAACAAAGAGCATTGTTGCAACAATTATTACAAGATAATTCTTACCAAGTAATTGAATCTGCATTGGATAACCTATTCTCTTCTATCGCAATGCGTGTAGATGGAGGATTTGAACAGATTGCACGCTTATGGCTTTCAACAGTAAAAGATGTGGAAGGCATGGGCAAAGCCATTAGGATTAAATATTTGGAATATTCATTGACCTTGTCAAATACAAAAGAAGATGCCAATAAATTACTTGCAGAAATCATTAGTTACAGCAGCCCGGATTACGAATTTAGGACCAGAGTGAATGCAATCGAAGCACTGGGACGTTTGAACCTTGCAAATGAAACTTTGTTTAACAATATTTTTGAAGCAATCTCTCGCCCAAACTCGAGGTTAGCAGGACCCGCAATGGCAGTATTTAGAAAGTTTGAAGCTCAATATCCATTTAAATTGACCATATACTTGACATTGCAAAATCAGTCCCCGTTGATGAAGCAGTACCTCAAAGCAAAAGGCATCTCTGTGGATGACTAAACTTGTAGCTTATCATGCGTCACTGACCATTTGAAAAACGGGGCGGACACCTAAAAGCCCCACGAGTAGGAATTTTAAAATTTAATAAAATGAAAAAAATAATTTTAGGAAGTTTAATAGGTATGACTTTGACATTATTAGTTGCTTTTACGGTTGCTAATTACGAGCCTAAAAAATCGACAGCCGAAGTAGACCAAATACAAGGTTTTTACCTTTTTGCAAAAAGTAAACCAATGAAAGAATTTGAATATTTAGGGACAGTTAAAGGACCTTTAATTGGAAATCATGAATTTGACAACTTAGTTGAACTCATGGTGAAAATTGCGAAAAAGAATTTTCCAAATGCAAACGCTTTAATTTTTGACGGAGTAATTAAACAAACGCATAATACCAAAGTGAGTGCTGTAAGAATTAAGGACTAAATAAAAACCTACCACTACATAGGTAACCGTTGCACAATTCTCCACAACTCTCTAATTAGCTGTAAACCGTTCCAAACTAACGCACAATGAGAATTATCAGACAAACTGAATTAAAAGACAAACAAAAGGAAGAAATCTTAAAACTCTGGAACAACGAATATCCTGAAAAACTTGCATACAACTCAATTGCAGATTTTGAAAATTATCTAAACAAATTGACTAAACAAAACCACTATTTGTTGGTGGACGAAAATTGAAAAATTAATGGTTGGGCGACAACTTTTATTAGAGAAAACGAAAAATGGTTTGCAATTATCATTTCAGAAAAACTTCACGGTAAATGTTTCGGAACAAAAATGCTAAATGAACTAAAAAGCGATGAAAATGTTTTAAACGGTTGGGTAATTGACCATAATTCTGACATAAAAATAAACGGGAACTTTTATCAATCACCTTTGAATTTTTATTTGAAAAATGAATTTGAAATATTAAATGAAACAAGACTTGAACTAGAAATAATGTCAGCTGTAAAAATAAAATGGAAAAAATGAAGCATATTCAATTTATAGAAACAATACTTTATGTAAATGACCAACAAGCAAGTGCTGACTTTTACACAAATTTATTTCGACAAAATCCTGATTTGAACGTACCCGGAATGACAGAATTTAAACTTGCCGGAAACTACAAGTTAGGATTAATGCCTAATAATGGAATTGCAAAAATACTTTCTGACAAAACACCACATCCAGAAAAAGGAAACGGAATTCCAAGATGTGAACTTTACTTTTATGTTGAAAACATTGAATTCGAATTTGACAACGCAACAAAAATTGGAGCAAAACTGATAAGTGAAATTAAAGACCAAGAATGGGGCGACAAAGTTTGTTACTTTGCAGATATTGATGGACACATAATTGCATTTGCAGAAAAACTGAATAAAAAATAAGACGATGGCAAATCGGGCTATAGCTAACATGAGTAGCCATTGCACAACTCTCTAAAAATGAAAATAGAAGCAAGGACGGCTTCATTTGAAGCGTTTTATGCACACTTGATTTTTGGATGGTTTATATTGGAGTTGTGAGCGTTGTGATGTAGTCAATAATAAAAGACATTGTAAATCATCGTATTTTTAATTTTAGGAAATATACTTTTGAAAAAAGGTTCTCTAAAGTGGTTTAAATTAGGACTAAATGAGTAGTTTAGCAGCGGAATTAACGGAGAAAGGAAGTTTTGAGACAGACTGCCGTTATAGGTTACGCCCAGACAGCAGCAGTCAGTTGTTTCAGCGATAGCCAACAGTAAAAAATAGTGACAATATGAAGAGTATTATAATTTTTATAAGTGGCTGCGTAGTAGGAGTTGTTGCAACGTTATTAGTTCTCTTTGTCATTAGCATTGGAATTAGACAAAATGCGACAGATAGCGAATCGTCCTTTTACGAAAGGACAGCAGAAATTCAGTACATTGAAATTAGGGGCTAGAAAGGAGAAGTTATTTTGCATACAGGTATGCCAAAAGATTCCGTAAAAATTCTCGTAGGAAAACCTGACGATATATATTTACACTCAATCGGGGTAGTACAGCATACGAAAAATGGGGTTACAAAATTCGCAATCAATATCTTTTATACTTGAATATAGATTTAAAAGACGGCAAACTTGAATAGGTGCAACAAAATTAAAATTTGAATGGAAGCCATAGTTGCAGTTATTATTCTTGTTTTTTTTTTAGTTGTACTTCGTTTTTTAAAATCACCGAAAACAAAAGGGGCGGTAGGCGAATTATTAGTAGAATTAAGCTTGGGTGGAGACATTCCAAATGAAAAATATATTATCAACGATTTGTTGCTATATAATGACAGCAAATCACACCAAATAGACCACATAATTATCCGTAAGACAGGTGTTTTCGTTATAGAAACAAAACACTATTCAGGACAAATATACGGACAAGACAACCAAAAGGAATGGACACAAGTTTTAGCTTACGGACGAGAAAAATACCGATTTTACAATCCAATACACCAAAACAAAAGCCACATTTACGCATTGAGTAAAATTGTAGGCAGAAAGGATTGCTTTGTTTCTATTATCGTGTTTCCAAAAGCCGCTATAATGACATATTTTGATGCTTATGTAGGCTCTATTTCTGATATGAAACGGTGGCTCAAACAAGACAGAGAAGAAATATTAACAGTGACAGAGATTGAACAAATTTACAACCTACTAATTGACCACAAAAACAATCCTCAACTGACAAATGTTCAACATATTGACAACATTTCCAAAATGCGGCAAAACATTGAAAATAACATTTGTCCGAGATGTGGCAAAAAACTTGTGATACGAAAAGGAAAATATGGCTCATTTTATGGTTGTAGTGGATACCCATATTGTAAATTCATAAAAAAATAGAACAAACAAAAAACGCTATCTTTTGGGATAGCGTTTTTTGTAGAGGTCGGAACCGGATTCGAACCGGTGTAAAGGGTTTTGCAGACCCGTGCCTAGCCCCTCGGCCATCCGACCTTTTCTTCTTTAAAGGTCTGCAAAAATAGTGTTTTACTTCTGCTTTTTCCAAATTGTTTTATAGATTATTTCTTTGGTGATGTCGCAATGAGTTTGAACAAAAAGGCAGATTGAAAAATAATGTATTTTCGCAAACGAGAGCTATGAATACAATCGTTGTAAGTGGAGCCAATGGGAATTTGGGACAAGCTGTTGTTTTACACTTTCTCAATATAGGTTGGCAAGTAGCGGGTCTTGTGTATAGCAAACACTCCCCTATTTGTGAGCATCAACATTATCGCGAATTTAGGGTTGATCTAAAAAGTGAGTCAGAAAGTGAAAAATGCGTACAACAACTCATTGATATTTACAAAAAGATTGATGCTGTTGTAATGACAGCAGGAGGATTTCGAATGGGTGAGTTTGCTCATACTACGCTTCAAGATTTAGATTTTTTATACAAACTCAACTTTACAACTGCGTACAACTTGTCTAGGCATTTAATCACGCATTTAGAAGGTGTTGGAGGAAAGTTTGTATTTATTGGGTCGGCACAAGGATTTGACACAAAAAAAGGAAAGTCAGCAGTAGCATATAGCCTTTCTAAGTCCCATCTTTTTCAATTGGCAAATATTATTAATGCAAGCTATGCAAACAAAGATGTTAGAGCTTGTGTCATAGTGCCAAGTATTATTGACACACCTCAAAATAGAGATGATATGCCTAATGCTGATTTTAGCAAATGGGAAAAAACAGAAGATATAGCCCGGGTTATTGCAGATTTTATATACAATAAAATAACGGATTCTGTAATTGTGGTGCAAGCGGTTTTGAAGCAATAGGGTTTCAATCGTCATGGTTCGATACATTCAGCTGCGATGAACACTCTCCATGACAGGGCGGTTACAACTGCGTTTCATACTCGCATGAAAGATTGGGTGAAGCTGTGCTGGATATTCACTAAGAAAGAGAGTTGTGGCTAATAAAAACAGGAAAGCCCCTTGGGGAGAGGGGCTTTTATTCCTGTTTTGCATATAAATAATAATGAAGAATCATTCATTCTCTTCAGGCAATGGAGCACCACCCAATATTTTTTCTTTTAGTTTGGATTCAATGTCTGCAAGTAGCTCCGGATTGTCTGCTAATAGGTCTTTAACCGCATCTCTACCCTGCCCTAATTTAGTATCAGCATAACTGAACCATGAACCACTTTTGTTCACAACACCGGTATCTACAGCCATATCTAAAATTTCGCCAACGCGAGAAATCCCTTGTCCATAAATGATGTCAAACTCTACCACTTTAAATGGAGGCGCTAATTTGTTTTTGGCAACTTTCACTTTGGTTCTGTTTCCGGTAATATCATCTCCACTTTTAATCTGACCTATTCTTCGAATGTCTATTCTAATAGAGGAATAGAATTTTAGAGCATTACCTCCTGTTGTTGTTTCAGGATTTCCAAACATCACTCCAATCTTATCTCTAAGTTGGTTGATAAAGATGCAAATACAACCGGTTTTATTGATGGTACCCGTTAATTTTCTCAATGCTTGTGACATTAAACGCGCTTGTAATCCCATTTTTGAATCACCCATATCGCCTTCAATCTCTGCTTTAGGTACTAAGGCTGCAACAGAATCGATTACAACTACATCCAAAGCACCGGAACGGATTAAATTGTCAGTCACTTCTAACGCTTGTTCTCCATCGTCAGGTTGGGACACTAAAAGATCGTCAACATTAATTCCTAATTTTTGTGCATACAATTTATCAAAGGCGTGTTCAGCATCAATAAATGCACACAATCCGCCATTCTTTTGTGCTTGTGCAATACAGCTAAGAGCTAATGTGGTTTTACCTGAAGACTCAGGTCCGTATATTTCCACAATTCTGCCTCGTGGAAATCCTCCTATGCCTAATGCTAAATCTAATCCAAACGAACCGGTAGAAATCACGGATACATCAGCAATTCCATGCTCATCCATTTTCATCACGACTCCCTTTCCATAAGTTTTTTCAAGTCTGTCAATAGTTAACTTAAGTGCCTTAATCTTTTCTGCTTTGCTGTCTGCCATTTCTATACGTAAAATTCAAGCATGCAAATACGTATAATTAGATGGGGCATTATCAACATTTATAGAAAGGATATTCACAATTTTTACCATTAAAAGACAGTGCTGACCGGTGTTCTTATATTTATACAGAAACGTGTATAGCTCTCAACATTGTTGAGAAGTTCAATCTGATTCCAACTTTGAATAGATTCACTTTTGTGAAGTTATGTATGCAATGAAAAACAAGAAGATTCTTCTACTTACTTCGCTTTCAATATTCTGTACTCAAAGCACTGAGTTGTTTGCACAAAAAGATACTTCAGGAGATAATGTATATATTATAGTCCCAACAAATCCTTCTTTGTCTGAAGGGCGCAAACTTGAAATGCTTCCTAATACAACAAGGAATACACGTCAAAATTTACCGATTTTCACTTTTAAAACATTGGATAAATTTTCTCAAACAGGCAAAGAGATATCAGTGTTTCCCCCTGTAACATTCTTTCCTGAACATAAGCAAGTGCTACCGAATGGATTAGCTCAACTTGGATATGGTAATCTTAATGCTATTACCGGAAACATCATTTTCAACAATTTCAGCAACCCTAACAATGCTTATGGCGGTAAATATTCTCACTATTCAACAAATATCCCTAAATCTAATAAGGATTTTAGCAGAAATGAAGCAGGAGCTTTTGCTAAGATTTTTAGCGGCAAAGAGGAATTTGGAGTAGCGTTTGATTTTGCAAGAGATGTGTTGCATTATTACAATTTACCGGACTCTGTTGTCAATTATAGCAAAAGAGATATTACCCGTTATATGGAACAATGGAATGTAAATACATATTACAAGTTTGGGAACATTAACTACGTTGGCAAGAAACCCTATTTTAGGACAGATGCCGGTTTCCAACGATTCAACATGAGCAATTATGTGTATGAAAACAGTTTCCAAGTTAAAGGGCACATGCGTATGGAGCATGAGAGTTTTATTAAAGAAGGAGAAACAATGCCTTTAGATATTAAACTTTCTACTAATATAGATCAACTTAGGTATTGGGAGGCGGCTAAATATAGTCGCTATTTTGTTTGGTTTACTGCGAATGAGGAAGCAACTTTTGAAGTTGGAGGAAAAAAGTTGACTGCGAACGTTGGTTTTAACTTTGATGTTTTTGGTGACTCTCTGGAGCCTAAAGCATATATAACCCCGAACATTTCACTTAAAATTCCATTGATTGAAAAGAAGGTTGTTTTACTTCTTGGTACAGATGGTGGTTATGAGAAACAAGGTTTGCAAACTTTGTATGGGATGAATCCTTTTCTACAAGAAAGACCGGAATTAAAAAATAAATTTACAAGTTTTAGAGGCTTTGGAAGTCTTGAAGCAAATGTTGCTCCTGGAACAGTATTTATGATAGAAGGCTCAAGCGCTCAGATTGCAAATTTTCCTCTTTTTGTGGGTAGTGATGACCCATTTAGAAGATTTGCAATTAAATATGATAATGGCATTTATTCTTATATTTCAATAGGTGCTAATTATAATCTGGGGGACAAACTATGGCTTAATTTAACAGGAAAATATAACAACTACCAAATGGAAACAGAAGAAGAGGCATGGCTGTATCCTGATTTTGAAGTGAAATTAAGCACACACTACACTATGTCAAAGAAATTATTTACCCATTTAGATGTAATTGCACTTGGCAACAGAACTGCAATAGATCAAAATCTGAATAAGATAACCCTAAAGCCATTGGTTGACGTGAACTTAGGAGCTGATTACATATTAAAAAACGGATTTCTTGTATTTATTCAACTAAATAACCTAGCAGGCACTATGTATCAACGCTGGTACCAATTTCCGGTTTATGGATTTAACGCAACTGCCGGTGTAGGATATAGATTCTAATTGATTTTATGCAGTTTGTTTGCTTAGTTTGTTAAGCAATTTAAAATGACTGATAACTGCACTTAAAAAGGTCTTTTCTTGAAAGTAAGGGAGATTAAATTCTTGAGCTGTCTGTTTAACAATAGGAGAAATATTTTTGTAATGAACATGACAAATTCCGGGGAATAAATGATGTTCGATTTGATAATTCAACCCACCAATATACCATGAGAAAACACGGCTTCCGTGAGCAAAATTTGAAGTGGTTTTCATTTGGTGGATAGCCCAACTGTTTTCAATATTTCCGGTTTCGGTATCAGGGATATAAAAATCAGTACTTTCGTTTACATGTGCAGTTTGAAAAATCAATGCCAGTGTAAGCCCCCCAATGATGTGCATAATGAGAAATCCCAATAAAATATGCCACCATGCAAATGGTAAAATTATCAGAGGCAAAACGACAGTTAAAACAAAATAAACTGCTTTTGTCAAAATGATTTCGAACAGGGCTTGATTAAATGTCTTTCCTTGTGCTTTGAATAATCCTTTTCTGTTGTATCGGAATAATTGTTCAAAGTCTTTTGAAACAATCCAGTAAAAAGTCATTATTGAATAAAGCAGAGGAGTGTAGAGCAACTGAAATCTGTGTATTTTGCGATAGTTTTGATCGGGTGTCATTCTGATAATAGATTTCTCAATATCTTCATCGTATCCAAAAATATTAGTATAAGTGTGGTGCAGTACATTATGTTGAATGCGCCAATTGATATGATATCCTCCGGCTAAATTCAGCATCAAGCTTAAGAAATTATTTACTTTCTTATTTTTGGAATATGCACCATGGTTTGCATCGTGCATGATTGACAACCCAACACCTGCAAACCCAAAACCCATCAATACCCAAAGCAAATACATCACCCAAACATTATCGGTTAGATTTGCTAACATAATTACTAAAGGAACAATATATAAAAGTAACATGAAAACTGTTTTGATTTTCATTGAAAGATTGGCTGTTGGTGCAATCTGATTACTTTCAAAATATTGATTGACTCTTTTTTTTACCTCTGTAAAAAATTCAGGTTGGTCGTTCTTGTTAAATCTGATTGCTTTAAATTGCATTGTAATAAGGTGTTTAATAATGAGGATGAGTGTAGGGACAAATGTAGAACTATTCAACAAAAAAAATAACAAACGTTTACAAATATACAAAATAGGTTTTTTAGTGTAGGAAAAGAGCTGTGTTTGTTAAACAGCCTATTAAAACCCTAAGGTATTTGCATATACTTATGGGTTTGAAGAGAAATTTGCCATTCAGGATGCGACTTGACATACTCTATGATTTTTGGCAACATTTGCGTTGTTTTACTCCATTCAGGCTGCAATAACAATTTGCATTTTTTGTTAACTTCTTTGCCAAATTCTTCTGCCCATTTGAAATCGGATTGATTAAACACGATAATTTTAAGTTCATTTGCCTTTTGCAATTGAGACATAATAGGCTTTTTGAATTTTTTAGGAGAAATACAAATCCAGTCAAAACTTCCGCGTATATAAGAGGACGCAGATGTTTCTAAGTGTATTTTAAGTCCTTTATCATGCAGTTCGTTACACAAATTAGTCAAATCATATAGACAGGGTTCGCCACCTGTAATAACAACAATTTGTGCTCCGCTTTTTTCGGCTTCCTCTGCTAAAAATTGAGGCGTCAACATAGGAAAACCCCCAGCATTCCAGCTTTCTTTGACATCACACCATACACATCCTACATCACAACCGGCAAGTCGAATAAACCAAGAAGCATATCCGCTATACGTTCCTTCACCTTGAATGGTGTAGAAGCGTTCCATTACCGGCAATAAAGTTGATTCAGACAAGGTTGTTTTTCTTTTTAAAGGCTTCTAAAGTATTTATCATCAGTCCAATTCGAGTCATTGGGCCTACCCCACCGGGCACTGGTGTTGCAGCATAACAAATACCTTCTAATGATGAATAATCTGCATCTCCTTTTAGTGTGTATCCTTTGGGCTTTTGGCTGTCTGACACACGTGTAATACCAACATCTATAACAGTTGCCCCTTCTTTTAACATTGAACCTTTTAGAAAATCTGCAATACCAATAGCTACAACAACAATATCAGCATGCCTGGTGAAAAATTCCAAGTTCTTAGTTTTGCTATGACATAAAGTAACAGTTGCATTTCCTGTTTGAGAAGACTGTGATAACAAAATACTCATTGGTCTTCCAACAATATTGCTTCTTCCAATGACAACAACATGTTTGCCTTGAGTATCAATTTTATAAGCTTCAATCAATTTTAAAATACCAAATGGAGTTGCAGGAATAAAACCGCCCTCTCCTCTTGCTACCAACCCGAAATTTGCAGGAGTAAACCCATCTACATCTTTTAGAGGTGAAATGGTATCCGTTACTTTTTTCTCAGAAATATGCTTTGGCAATGGTAGCTGAACAATCAATCCGTCTGTATGTTCCGACATATTGATTTGTTTGATGATTGAAAGCAATTCAATCTCTGTGGTTGATTCAGGTAATCTAATTACTTTGGAGCCAAAACCAATTTCATGACAATCCTTTTCTTTTGAAGCAACATAAGTTTGACTTGCTCCATCATCCCCAACTAAAATGGCTGTTAAATGAGGTGCACGTTTACCGGAAGCAATGATAGCAGATGTTTCTTGTTTTAATTGTTCCTTAATTTCCTTGGCTACCTTAACACCATCAATTTTTATCATGTTTTGCTCTTTTTTAGGGTGTGCAAAGTTAAGACAAGACAAACAGATAAATTTATATTTGCCCAAAATTAAAAACGCAATATGAATAAATTAAAGGTATTTGCAATAGCTGCTATTTTTAACTTCAATATAGTAGCCATTGCTCAAGAAATCAGTCTTATCAATCCTGTAAGTGCATCCGAAGTACAAGTTATGACACCTGAACTGCTTTGGCAATTGGGTAGAGTTTCGGCTTTGGGGATAAGCAAGGATAAAAAACATATTATATATAAAGTATCAACTCCATCGGTTGCTAACAATAACTTTAGCAGTAAATACTATCAAATTCCTCTTGAGGGTGGGAACGCTACGGAAATAAAGAATTTCAATGAATTGCTTCCTAATAAAAATATTTCACCTGACGGTAAATATATTTTATATACAATGGATATCATGTTGCAACCGGTTCTTGGTAAAGACCTATACCCCAACTATGCATATTCTGACGTAAAGATTTATAATGGGTTAGACTATCGTCATTGGAGTTCTTGGTTTGAGGGTAAATATACACATCTATTCTACAAATCAGTTGGCGAGCCTGACACTTACGGGACAGATTTGCTTCAAGGCGAGCGATTCTATTGCCCTCAACAACCTTTCGGTGGTGACAATGATTATACATGGTCTCCTGATGGAAAGAAAATACTCTATGTTACAAAAAAGAGCGAAGGAACTGCTTATGCAACAAGCACCAATACCGATATTTATCAGTATGATATAGCCGGTAAAACAACTACAAATCTGACAGTAGGTATGAAAGGGTATGATACCGACCCTGCTTTTAATAAAAAAGGTGCTTTAGCATGGCTCAGTATGGAAAGAGATGGTTATGAAGCAGATAAAAATGATATTTATGTTCTTGAGAATGACATTAAATTAAACCTTACTAAACAGTGGGATGGAACAGTAAAGCAATTTATTTGGGCAGATGATGACAGAACGCTTTACTTTACTGCAGCAATTGGAGGTACCATACAACTGTTTTCAGTTGACTATCCCGGAAAAACTAAAAAACTACCTTTGGTTACCCAGTTATCAGATGGTCAATTTGATATTACCGGAATTGTTGGACAAGCAGGTAACAACTTGATTGTTACAGTAACAGACATGAATACAGCAACAGAGATTTATAGCTTCAACTTGCAAACTAAAAAACTCAAAAAGCTTACCGGGGTTAACGACCAATATTACAACAATATTCAGACTAGTGAAATCAAGAAAAGAATAGTAAAAACCACAGACAACAAAGACATGGTGGTATGGGTCATTTATCCTCCAAACTTTGACCCGAATAAAAAGTACCCGACCCTACTCTATTGCCAAGGCGGACCACAATCTGCATTGTCTCAATTTTATTCATTCCGTTGGAATTTTCAATTGATGGCAGCAAAAGGATATATAGTGGTTGCGCCCAACCGTAGGGGAATGCCCGGACATGGAGTCGAATGGAATGAAGCCATTAGCAAAGATTGGGGTGGTCAAGTAATGAAAGATTATCTGTCTGCTATTGATGATGTTGCTAAGGAGTCTTATGTAGATAATAAAAGGTTGGGAGCAATTGGCGCAAGTTATGGAGGTTATTCAGTCTTTTATTTAGCCGGAATGCATCAAGGTAGATTTAAGACTTTCATTGCACATGCCGGTGTGTTTAACACAACAAGTATGTATGGCACAACAGAAGAAGTCTGGTTTCCAAACTTTGATGCAGGTGGAGCTTATTGGGAGACTGAGAATAAAATAGCTCAGAAAACATACAAAGAGTTTAACCCCGTCAATTATGTACAAAATTGGAATACCCCAATATTAATTACCCAAGGAGGCATTGATTACAGGGTTCCAATTGGGCAAGCACAAGAGGCTTTTCAAGCAGCACAATTACGTGGAATCAAGAGTAGGTTTGTGTTATTCCCCGAAGAAAACCATTGGATTTTATCCCCTCAAAATGCAATGATTTGGCAAAGTGAATTTTTTAAATGGCTTGATGAAACATTGTGATATGAATCTATCTGTCTTCAAAAAGAAAAGCCTCTCAATTACTGAGAGGCTTTTTTGTTGGGTGAATGATGGGATTCGAACCCACGACCCCCTGAACCACAATCAGGTGCTCTAACCAACTGAGCTACAATCACCGTTTGGGGGTGCAAATATAACCTTATACTTTCAATTTCAATAGTTGTACAAATATTTTTCTTGTAAACTTTTATCTCAAAGAAATTTATAAAGCGGACAAAGCAAAAAACTAATATTGCGCCTTAAATTTCAAACCATGCTCAACACTAAATTTGGTCAATTTTTCATTTTGATTGTGTTGGGCGTAGTTTGGGGTAGTTCATTTATATTGATGAAAAAAGGCTTAATAGCTTTTAACAGCTGGCAAGTAGCTTCCTTACGACTATTCTTTGCAGGGATGATTGCTGTCCCCTTTTTTATTAAACATAGAGAGTCAATTAAAAAAAAAGATTGGTTGTGGTTAATCTTAGCCGGATTTATAGGAAATGGTATCCCTGCATTTATGTTTACCTACGCACAACAAGCAGGATTAGAGAGTTCACTTGCAGGTGCGCTCAATGCTTTGACACCGGTATTTACATTAATTGTGGGAGTAAGTTTTTTTAATATTCAATCAAACAAAAAACAAGTTTTAGGGCTGTTGATAGGATTGTGTGGTGCAATATATTTGATATATAACAAAGTAGGTATCAACTTCAACAACTTTTCAATCTTTCCTTTCTTGATAGTCTTTTTAGCTACATTCTTTTATGGAATTAACCTCAATATAATCAAATCAAAGATTGGACATATTAAGCCGGTCTTAGCTGGGATGATTCCATTAAGTATTGTTGCATTTCCTGCTACCGGAGTAGTTTTTGCGAGCGGTGCGCCACAAGTGCTACAAGAATCTACACAAATATGGAGTGTTTCCTTGTTGTCAATACTTTTATTGGGTATTGTTGGCACAGCAATGTCTTTGTTTGTTTACAATGCATTAATTCAAAAAACGAATGCGCTATTTGGTGCAGCAGTAAATTATATGCTCCCTTTTGTTGCAGCACTCTGGGGTGTTATAGATGGAGAAGCATTTGGAAAATCAGAACTCCTCTCCTTGCTATTTATTATGGGTGGCATTTATTTAATCAGGGGTAAATAAGCTGTTGAGATTAATTCATTTCCAATAATTGCAGTTTGAACCCTACCTTTGCGCCACGAAAAATTTGTACAAATGAATTCTGTTTATGTAATTGATGCTGTTAGAACAGCGATTGGCAAATATGCAGGCACTCTTTCGTCAGTTCGTCCTGATGATATGGCTGCACATGTTATAAAGAGTTTAATTGATAGAAATCCCAAAGTTGATTTTTCTAAAACAGAAGAAGTCATTTTGGGTGCTGCCAATCAAGCAGGAGAAGACAATAGAAATGTGGCTCGTATGGCAAGTCTATTGGCAGGACTCCCTACAGAAGTTTCAGGATTTACGGTTAATCGCTTATGTGCCAGTGGCTTGCATGCAATTGCAGATGGTTTTTTAGCCATAAGTCAAGGCTATGGCGATTTATATATTGCCGGAGGTGTTGAAAGCATGAGTCGTGCGCCATTCGTAATGGCTAAATCTGAAAAAGCATTTGACAGAGTTCCCGAAGTATTTGATACTACCATTGGTTGGAGGTTTACAAATCCGGCATTGTCTGCTTTGCACCATCCTTTTACTATGGGTGAAACTGCTGAAAATGTTGCAACAAAATGGAACCTAACTCGTGAACAGCAAGATGCTTTCGCATATAACAGTCAAGTAAAATGGGATATGGCTAATAATGCAGGGAAGTTCAAAGATGAAATAACACCCTATATTCTAAACGGAAAGAAGGGCGAAAAAACGGTTTTTGACACTGATGAACATCCTAGACTTAGCTCACTTGAGATATTAGCTTCATTAAAACCTGCATTTAAAAAAGATGGTTCAGTTACAGCAGGAAATTCATCCGGTGTGAATGACGGTGCAGCTGTACTCTTGTTAGCATCTGAAAAGTTTATAAAAGAAAATAATATTACACCGCTGGCTCGTATTGTTTCTTTTGCGGCAGCAGGAGTTGCCCCGGAGATCATGGGAATCGGTCCTATTCCGGCAACACAAAAGGCACTCAAGAGAGCAGGATTAACAATCAATGACCTTGGGTTGGTTGAATTAAATGAGGCATTTGCAAGCCAAAGTATTGTTTGCATGCATGAATTAGGACTAAATCCTGAAATAGTCAATGTAAATGGCGGGTCGATAGCAATTGGACACCCATTAGGATGCAGTGGAGCACGCATTTCTTCTACACTTTTACATGAAATGAAAAAGAGAGCAAATGTTCGCTATGGTCTTGCAACTATGTGCGTAGGCGTAGGCCAAGGAATGGCAATGATTTTTGAGAAATCTTAATGAGATACTTTCTCCAAATTGCATTTGACGGGCAACCTTTTTGTGGCTGGCAACTACAAGCCAATGGCAATACTGTGCAAGCAGAAGTAGATAAAGCGTTAAGCATTATTCTCAGAAAAGATATTTATTGTTTGGGATGCGGCAGGACTGATTCTGGAGTACATGCAAAGCAGTTTTTTTTGCATTTTGATACTGAAAATCTCATTGAGGACATTCCCTTGTTTATTAGAAAATTTAATGGTGTTACACCTCGCGAGATTGCCGCTTATAAACTCTTTCGTGTAAAAGATAATGCAAATGCTCGTTTTGATGCTATTTCCAGAACTTATGAATACAAAATAAGTTTACAAAAAGACCCTTTTGAAATAGGCAAGTCATATTTCATTTGGCATCAACCGGATTTGTCACGCATGCAGGATGCTGCTAAATTATTGGTGGGCAAGATGGATTTTAAAGCTTTTAGCAGGGTAAATGATTTAAAACACCATATATGCGACCTTACTGAAGCGCGTTTTGAAGAAAATCAAAACACAATCATCTTTACTATCAGCGCAAACCGCTTTCTTCGCAATATGGTGAGAGCCATTGTGGGTACATTATTAGATATTGGATATGGGAGAATGGAACCGGATACGATAGTAAGTATATTAGAAAGTAAAGACAGGAGAAAAGCCGGTCAAAGTGTGCCTTCTGATGGTTTGTATTTGACTAAGGTTGTGTACCCTGAAAATATTTTTATCAATCATAATGAGTAAAGAAGGTAAGAATAAAAGGATGTTTGATGGAATGCTCCTATGGAGGATTATTAAGCTTGCATCTCCATATAAAAAGCAATTCTGGCTTGCAATCATCAGTACTATTTTGGTTGCTGTAACTGCTCCTTTGCGTCCATACCTTATCCAACTTGCCTTAGAAGATTATGTAGCACAAGCCGATAAAATAGGACTTCTTTGGATTACTATCATAACCATAGCTCTACTTGTCATTCAGACTTTATTACAGTTTTGGAATAGCTATATAACGGGGTGGATTGGTCAAAGTGTAATTAATGACATGCGGAACAAGGTTTTTGCTAAAATAAATTTAATGAAGCAAAAGTTTTTTGACAAGACTCCCGTTGGCGAACTTGTTACCCGATGTGTCAATGATATAGAAACGATTGCAGATCTCTTTGCCGCAGGTATTATTACAATTACAGGCGACATTTTGCAACTGATTGCAATCACAGGGTTTATGTTTTACATAGATTGGAAACTAACCCTCATAACTTTGTCGGTTTTGCCTCTCTTACTCTACGCTTCTCATATTTTCAGAATTAAAGTGAAAGAATCTTTCCAAGATGTAAGAGTAGCGGTAGCAAAAATTAATTCGTTTGTGCAAGAACGAATAACGGGAATGCAAGTAGTTCAGTTGTATAATCGTGAAGATATTGAATATGAAAAATTCAAAGAAATCAATATGGGACACTATGAAGCAAATCAGCGTTCTGTACTTTATTATTCAGTATTTTTCCCTGTAATTGAAATTATTACCGCCATTTCATTGGCTTTATTGGTTTGGTGGGGAACAAAGGAAATGTTAGGTGTAGGAGTTGCAACATTTGGAAAATTGACTGCATTCATTCTCTATATCAATATGTTTTTTCGTCCTGTGAGAATGTTAGCAGACCGCTTTAACAATGTACAGATGGGAATGGTTGCAGCGTCCAGAGTATTTAAGTTAATTGACAATAAAGAAAATTTGGAAGATTCGGAAGGTAGTTACGTTGCTGAACCTATTGGCAATATTGTCTTTGATAAGGTTTGGTTTGCTTATAATGACGAAAATTATGTAATCAAAGATTTATCTTTTACTCTGAATGAAGGAAAAACGTTGGCAATTGTTGGCGAGACAGGTTCGGGTAAAAGTTCCATAATCAACTTGTTGATGAAATTTTATCCCTACAACAAAGGACAAATTACAATAGATGGAGTGTCACTGACAGAATGGAATGCGCTCTTCTTACGGAAAAGAATTGCAATTGTAATGCAGGATGTTTTCTTGTTTTCAGGGTCTATATTAGAGAATATCACTTTGAATATGCCGGAAATAAGCAGAGAACAAGTGATTGAAACTTCCAAATTATTGGGAGCAAATACCTTTATTGAGAAATTACCGGGCGCTTATGATTACAAAGTCATGGAACGTGGCAACACCTTGTCTATGGGGCAAAGACAATTAATATCTTTTGTACGTGCAATGGTTGTAAACCCTAAAATATTAGTACTTGATGAAGCAACTTCCTCTGTTGACTCGGAAACTGAAGATGTAATTCAGAAGGCAATTGAAAAAATGATGTTCAATAGAACTTCTATTGTTATTGCACACAGGCTTTCAACTATTGAAAAAGCAGACAATATTATTGTAATGAGTCATGGTGAAATTGTGGAATCAGGCACTCATAAAGAGTTAGTGAAACAACGTGGCAGATATTATCAATTACAAAAGTCCGGAACACAAGAAATCCTCACAGAATAATGTTTTGATTAAAGTTGTAATACAATGATATTTGTCTCCTATTTTAATGTACTGTAACTGATGAAGTCATTTGTAATCAAGATAGTTTTAGGTATTACAATTTTAATGGTGGGTTCATTAACCGGTTGGGCGCAAAACAATATCATGTTTGAGCCTTTTACTTCATTTTCTTGGTCTGCAAGTAATTCATATACATCCAAATCTGATTTTATTCAAAATGGACAATCATGGAACAGTGAAAAAGGTATTGGCTTTGGATCTGGTAATGAATTTGGGATTTTAGCAAAAAGGTCTTTCGATTCTTCCATGTTAACTGTAAATGCAGGCGTTTCTGCACTCATTGGAAAGAAACAGCAAACATATCTTATGGAAAACTACGACTCCGGTCAAAAAGTCGTGAAGATGATGGATGCGTATCAACTCAATGCTTTATTAGGAATTGGTTTGCAAAATAAATTTAACAACAAAATATTAATTGGTTCTGATGTTTTGCTTGTCATTCCTTTAATTACAAGATTCAAAGAAGTAATAATTAACAAACAAGGCAACATAAACTCACAAACAAGTTTGCAGTATAAATCTCGAATTACAGTTGGTCTGAATCTAAGGTGTGGCATAGGGTATCAACTCTCAGAGCACTTATTAATCAAAGGTGATGTTGTATATACCTTTATGAGTATTTCAAATAAAAGTTCAATCATTAGAAATTACACCTCCTCTGATGGTACTTCGCTTGCACAACGTTACCCAACTACTTCCGACCTTGAAACCATTTTTTATAAGGATATGAAGGATGTTAAAAACGATCCGATACTTAACCCCTCGGGGTTTGACAAGAATAAACCTTCAGAAAGTATATCAACCCAACTTCCATTCAGCAGAATGGGGCTGAGCATTTCACTTGTTTGGATTTTAAATTTGAAGAAGGGTTAACAACTAACCATTCATACTAATCAGGAACTCTTTATTGTCAAGCGTGGTTTCCATGTACCTAAGCATGGTAGTCATAGCTTCCTCAGATGTCATATCCGCAAGATGATTTCTAAGAACCCACATTTTTTGCAGTGTATTTTTGTCATACAACAAATCTTCTCTCCGAGTACTTGAGGATACAATATCAATAGCAGGATAAATTCTTTTGTTAGAAAGTTTTCTATCAAGTTGAAGTTCCATATTCCCGGTTCCTTTAAACTCTTCAAAAATCACTTCATCCATTTTAGAACCGGTATCAATTAATGCAGTAGCAATAATAGTAAGCGAACCGCCATTTTCTATGTTTCTAGCTGCACCGAAGAATCTTTTTGGTTTTTGTAATGCATTTGCATCTACCCCTCCAGACAAAATTTTACCTGATGCCGGCTGTACAGTATTATAAGCTCTGGCAAGTCTGGTGATTGAGTCAAGTAATATTACCACATCATGACCACACTCGACCAACCTTTTTGATTTTTCAAGCACAATATTCGCAAGTTTTACATGTTTTTCAGCAGGTTCGTCAAATGTAGATGCAACAACCTCAGCTTTAACATTTCGAGCCATTTCTGTAACCTCTTCAGGTCTTTCGTCAACCAGCAGAATAATCATATATATTTCAGGATGATTTGCTGCAATTGCATTAGCAATGCCTTGTAATAAGTTGGTTTTACCTGTTTTGGGTTGTGCCACAATTAGTCCACGTTGTCCCTTACCAATAGGAGAAACTAAATCAATAATTCTATTACTAAAATTGCGAGGGTTGTCAACAAGGTTTATCTTACTATTTGGAAAAAGCGGAGTTAAATGTTCAAATGATATTCTATCCCTGATTTCAGCAGGCGTTTTACCATTTACTTTTTGAATCTGGACTAAGCCGAAATATTTTTCATTATCCTTTGGCAACCTAATAGTACCAACGACTGTGTCGCCTGTTTTAAGTCCATAAGAGCGAATTTGTTGAGGAGATACATAAACATCATCCGGTGATGACATGTAGTTATAGTCAGCAGAACGCAAGAATCCATACCCTTCTTGGATCACTTCCAGCACACCAATCGAAGTAACCAAACCTTCTAATTCCATGATTTGATTAATTCTCTCTTGTCTTTGTTTATCTCTTTCAGATTGTTCTGATCTCTGTCTATCTATAATTTTGGTTTCGTTGTTTTCCTTATCTTCTACTTGCGATTCAGCTTTAATTTCACTATTTATCGCTGTGTTAACATCAACATTTTCTTCTATTTTTTTTTCAATAGCTTGATTTGTGTTTTCAGTTGAGTGCACCTTCTTGCCTTGTTCTAAAACTTTATTATGAGATTGCTCAGTATTATGGTTGATAGGTCTGCGCTTGCGTTCATGTTTGTGTTCATGACCGTTCCTTTGATTGGATGCAGCTTCTATTTTAGCAGGTTCCGGCTCTGGTTTTAGTTCCGTTTCGGATTTTTTACTGCCAATGGCATCAATTAGCTCATTCTTTTTTAACCCGGTTGCATTTTCAACACCCAATGCAATAGCAATTTCACGCAATTCGGAAATTTTCTTTTCCTTTAAAATATCAATCTCAGACATTGATTATATTGATTATAAATATGATTCAGTATTGGCTCTAAAAATTCTTTCTAAAATAAAATCGGATTAAATTTTCAGAAAAGAAAATAATCTGAGACCCAGATTAGTTCTGGGTGCAATTTTACATCAAATATTTGAAATAGCAAGAGATTTATTTCATAGTGTATAACATTGAAATGTTAGTAAAGGATTCTTACATTCTGTTAATTCTCTATATCTTTGCACTATATCACTAAAAGAGATGGCAGGAGTAAGAATTGAGAAGTTTGAAAAGCAAATGCAACGTGATTTAGGTGAGATTTTTCAACAAAATAGTTGCACTTGGTTTGGAGGTGCATTCATAACAGTTTCACAAGTAAAAAGTAGTCCTGATTTAGGCTATATTAAATGTTATATCAGTATTTTGAACGAGAAAGAACCTGCGAAGTTGTTGATGCTTGTGGAAGAGAAATCAAAAGAAATAAGAATGGAACTTGCTCACCGTAATAAACATTTACGTAAAACTCCAGAGATTTCTTTTATGGAAGACACATCGTTAGATTATGTAAATAAAATGGAAGCTCTTTTTGCTTCAATTAAAAACAACAAGAAATAACTCGCCCATGCTTGTAACCTATGTAGAGGAACAACACGTCAAAAGCATTATGAAGAATCGCTTTTATAGGTGGGTTTTCTTTAATTATACCAAGCATTTAGACTTAAAAAATATTTTAATCAGGAAATTTACCAAGCAAATTGTAAAACAAAAAGACCTGAAAATACCAAGAGTCCTAGATGTGGGCTTTGGATTTGGGCAACGGATTTATTATTTAATTAAACATTATCCCAAAGCAGGTGTATTGGGAATAGATGTCTCAGACAAAGCAGTTTCATACGCAACAAAATACTTTAATCAAAAAGATTTTCCGAATGTGTACTGTATGAAAAAAGATGTAAAGGATTTGGACGATAAAGATTCGTTTGATATTGCTTATGCTGTCAAAGCTTTAAACTATATTGAAGATGACAAAGGTGCATTACAGAAGATATATGACTCATTAAAACCGGGGGGCACTCTCCTATTGCTTAATAGTTATTCTGCTAAACAGCAACATGAGAAAATTTATGACAGAATTTATGCACTCCCAAGATTACGAGATGGATATTCACTAGAGTCTTTAGAAGAAATAATGCACGAAGTTGGATTTTCAAAAATTGAAGCACGTTATATATACGGTACTACTGGTAATTTGGCATGGGAAATTGTAATTGCATTGCCGATTAAGATTGCTCGAAAGTCAAAATTGTTTCTTCCGTTTTTGCCTATATATATGCTCCTTGTTACACCAATTGCCGGTATCCTGAATTTTTACGATTACTACATTGGTCATACTTCCGGTAGAAGTATTTTTATTAAAGCAGAAAAATGAGAAAAAGTCTGTTTTTTGCCATTCGCTATTTATTTTCTAAGAAAACACACAACGCTGTCAACTATATATCGTGGATTTCTGCATTAGGATTTTTTGGCGGTTCGTTAGCATTGATAGTTATATTATCAACTCTTAACGGCTTTGAAAATCTAATTCTTTCAATGTATTCACACTTTGACCCTGATTTTAAAATTGAATCTGTTGAAGGCAAAATGCTAAATCAAGGAGATATCGATTTCTCTATATTAGAGCAAACACCGGGTCTGATTAGTCTTAATAAAGTGTTAGAAGACCAAGCCGTAATCAAACATTACGATTATCAAGCAGCGGTATATGTTAAAGGAGTGGATGATGACTATTTTTTCAAAACAGGATTAGACCAATATGTGCAAGATGGAGTAGCAGACTTAAAAAGCGAAGGAATTAATCTGGCGATTTTAGGAGCAGGTGTTGATTTTAAATTACAAACAAGAGTCAACAACCCACAGAGTATTGCAACTCTATATACCCCCAGAAGAGAAAATTTGTCAATTAACGACCCTAATTTATTGCAAGCTTTATTAATCAAACCTTCCGGTGTAGTATATCTGGATGATTTAATTAATCAGAAATATGTTTTCGTTCCTTTGAGTTATGCAAGAGAACTATTTGACCGCGAATCCGAGATTTCATATATTGAAATACGCATAGCTCCCAATAAAATCAACCAAGCACAACATTATCTTCAGCAAAATATTTCACCCACTTTAAAAGTTAAAAATAGGATTGAACAACAGTCCTCACTTTATCAAATGTTTAAAACTGAAAAATGGGTTGCCTATGCTTTACTCGCATTTGTTCTATTTCTTGCAAGTTTCAACGTTACAGGTTCATTATCGATGCTTGTAGTAGAGAAAAAGGATGATATATTTACATTAAAAACGCTTGGTGCAGATGCTGCATTTATCAGAAAAATATTTCTAACCGAAGGTATGTTAATTTCTGTTGTCGGTGGTCTAATTGGTTTAATGGTGGGATGTCTCTTAGTTTTATTGCAAGATTATTTTGGATTAATTAAGATGTCCGGTGCAATAGTTGAGAGTTATCCGGTTAAACTATTGTGGTCTGATATTGGGATTATTATTCTCACAAATATTTTTTTAGGATTTATTACCTCGCTTTACCCCACATGGAAGTCATATACAGAAAATTAATCTCTTCGGTTCTGCTTCTAATAACTACTTGTGTTGTATATGGACAAAATGAAGACAGTACAGTTGAAGCTGATTGGAATCTATTAATTCAATTACAAAATCAACGAGTATATGATGCCGGACTTACGAGTGAATCAAATCTCAAACAAACATTTGAATCAAAAGGAATTATATATCCTCCCAGGTATATTTATTGGAGGGCATTCAAAGCAGAAAAAGAACTTGAATTATGGGCTAAAGATTCCCAAAGTCAATCTTTTACACTCATCAAGACATACCCTATTGCTAATCTTTGTGGAGATCTTGGTCCAAAACGCAAACAAGGCGACCATCAAATTCCGGAAGGATTTTACAAAGTCATTAAATTTAATCCTTTATCATCATTCTGGTTGTCATTTCAAATCAACTACCCAAACGGCTCAGATTCAATTTTAGGATTAAAGAAGAATCTCGGGGGCGATATATTCATACATGGAGATACAGTAACTATAGGATGTTTGCCTATGACAGATTCCATTATCAAAGAAATATATTGGATTACATTGCTTAATAAAAATCAAATAGATTCCAATGAAATCATTCCTTTTCATATTTTCCCAATTAGGCTAACAAATGATAATTGGCAGCTCCTATACAAGGAATATTGGGGAGATCAAAGTAAAATAACATTTTGGAACTCACTTCAAGGTGTTTATAATTACTTTGAAGACAGTTATAAGTTACCGGAAATTATGATAGACGATAAAGGATTTTACAAGGTTATTTACCCTAAAAAACAACAAACAAACAATGAATTACCTCATAGTGGGACTGGGAAATCCGGGTGAACAATATATCCATACAAGACATAATATTGGTTTTGACATTATAGACAATATTGCGTCAAATTATAACCTCAGTTTTAAAACAGTACAATTTGCCCAAAAATGTGAATGGGATTTTCATGGCAATAAAATCATTCTGTTAAAACCGGATACATTTATGAACCTCAGTGGGAGAGCTGTTCAATATTGGTTAAATTGGTATAAAATACCACTAGATAAATTATTAATACTTGTAGATGACCTTGCATTGCCAATTGGTAAAATAAGAATCAGAAAAAATGGAAGTGCCGGAGGACACAATGGATTAAAGGATATTGAAAGAGCCCTAGCTACCAAGGACTATAACAGACTTCGTTTTGGTGTAGGAAATAATTTTAAAAAAGGAAGTCAAGTAAATTTTGTTTTAGGAAAATTTACAGAACCTGAAAAGGCAATTACAAAGACTTCAATTGAAAAATCAAGTAAAGCTGTGGAGCATTTTATATTACATGGAATTGATAAAACAATGGAACAATATAATCATTAGTTCCCTTGCTGGCGCTTAATTGCATATTCAATTATTCGTTCATCCGGGTTAAATAGCTCACAATCTGTCAACCCAAGTCTTTCTACTGCTATACTCACTAACTCCCTTTCAGATAAATTAGAATGATTGTGAAGTATCTCCGCATAATACCTTCCAGCCATAAGCATTGCCTCTAATGGAATCAATGCTATTAATTCACTTCCTGTTACATCAGCACCTTTCGCTATTGCTCTCATTTTAATTTCTTCAAAAACTTTATGAATTGGTGTTTCCCTATAATTAGTTAGATTACATGAAACTTGTGCAATACCAAAGTGTTCCATGTACCATCCAATTGCTTTTACATATCGCAATGCCCCAGGTATTCTTTCTTTATCGCCTTTCCCTTCTCTGTTTACTAAGTATCCTGATTCTCTTATTTCTGCCGCAATCTCGTTAGCTATTTCTACAGATTTTGTATTTAAATTTACATTATAGGCAATTAAAAAATCTCTGGCTCCAATAACTGTTGCCCCTGACTTTTCATTAAAAAAAATACCAAAATCCGGTTTCCATTCAGGAAGAATCATCTTAGAAGGCAGCATCTCATATTCTCCCTTTCTTATAATTGACAAATTGCTTCTTGCTTTATTAGGTTGCGAATGTTCATATAGATATACAGGAATATTCAACTCTCTAGCAACTCTTGCTGCTAATTTTTTAGATAAGAGTATAGCATCTTCCATAGAAACTCCTTCAATAGGTACAATAGGACAAACATCACATGCACCAATACGAGGATGTTCACCCTTATGATTTCTCATATCAATTAATATACTGGCACATTTAATTGCAAGAAATGCAGCTTCAATCACTTTCGATGGTTCTCCAACAAAAGTATAGACTGTTCTATTTGCATCAAACCCTTTATCTATATATAAAAGAGTAACTCCTTGAACTGATGAAATTACATTTGCGATTTTCGTAATTATTTCATAATTTCTTCCTTCACTGAAATTTGGAACACATTCAATTAGTTGATTTTTCATTGACATGCAAAATTAAAAAAAAAGCCCCCCAATACATGGAGGGCTTTAAAACTAATTAAATGATATTAATATTCCCAAAGGTCGTGTTCCCAAATGAATAGGTCGTTCTTAATCTCTTCACTTTTTAGTAAAGCTGCCATATTATCATCTTTGAACTCTTCGTAATCCTTAACATATAAGTCATACATATTTGACTCTTTAACGATGTAACTATCAAATAATCTAAACTGGAAGAAATGGTCATAAGATATTCTTGCAGCATCATTTTCAGTATTAAATACCTCAATATTTTTTAACAAGGGTCTCAAATCATCCATTTTAAGCCAAAACATAGGTTGTTCACCTATCTCCACTCCTCCGAATTCTAACATATAAAGAGGAGCAATAGCCATAATACGTGGTTTAAATACAGAATGTTTGTGATCAAAGAACCAGTCCTCTAGAAGCATATACTTTCTAATTTTATAGAACTCAAACTTTTCTCTTATAGTAGAGTCAATAACATCAAATGGATCATCAGGATCACCGAGAGGATTTGGAACTTGAATTGTATATTCACGAGAACCAATTGTTTGAGCATGTTCCGGTGTCATCCAAGAATATAAAGAGTCGTTATTGTAAGCTTTAACAGAGCCATCAATTGCATATCCATATATATATTGATTTAAAGGATTCTTAGGCCATTCAAGAATCTTATTCATCTTTTGACGACAATCAATAATGCGATGAATCTTCCGTTGATACTTTACATCGGCTTCTTGTAAAAAAGGATATTTTACAACAGGTCTCTCTTTAATTGCCATTTTATCGTATGGATTTTGCTCACCGCTTATTGGAACAAACTCCTCAAAATTTGGCTGCTGAGCATACGCAGAAAGACTCAACAATGATGATATAATTACTACAAAAGACTTCTTCATATTTTATATGTTACAATAATTTATTTTATATCTATAACTAAACTGGCAGTCAACTTTTTTGTAATACCACCAGGTCCGTTTGCTTCAACATTAGCAATAATTAATTTGTCCCCAGATCGAGCACTAGCAATTCTAGAGTTAACACTTGATAATGAATTACCTGTAACAGTTATAGGAATTGCATTACCTACTTTCGGAACGAGTAGGGCTGTATATCTAGTAACAACAAATCTAACACCTTCGAAAGCAAATCCGGAACCTAAGGACGCATTTAATGTAGATTGTGCCATTAGCGCTCCTTTACCTTGTGCACCACTACCCAAGCTTCCAAACAGAGGCTCAGGATTAGGAACTTCACGAATTCTGTATTCCATTTGGCCCATTTGTCTTGAAGTACCGTCAGGCATTTTTACACTGGCAGAAATTTTAGTTTTACTCCCTTGTACTCTAGATACTTTAGCTATATATTTACCGGTACCTGAAGCTTTTGATAAAACACAACCAGGTCCTGCAGATACAACAACATCTTCTGCTCTAAATCCGGGAACAGACACAGAAATTGGATTTTCAAGTCCAATATAAAGTACATTCATGGCTTCTGCAGAAATAGTCGCTGCAGGTTGAAATGATTGCCATTCAGTAGAAAATTCTTTCTTTTCAAGTCCATCGGGTCCTTCAACTTCGATGTAACCTTTAACAGGGTGAATACCTGAACCTGAGGCTGGAACCTTATAGATACCTTTTCCACCTTGAACAGGAATCTTCTCACCATTTACATATATGGTAGGTTCAGCAGTTGTATTTAATGCCATTAAAACAATCTCTGCTTCATAATTAGTCCCCTGCATAATATAACTTGATGGTGCAATTATCTTAGCTTCAACTGCATCAAATTTTATTGTAGCAGCATTAATTTGTTTTATTAATACATTCAAAACTTCAGCTTCTAAATTCTTAGCATCACTTTCAGTTTTAGAAAGCAAAGCAGTAACACCGGCTAAAGGAGAGTGTACTAAATACGAAGAAACCCAACTCTGTTTATTTGTACCACCTTTAGGATCTTCAGCTCTTAGAGAAGAATTCTGATCTAAATTTGTTAGGATATCTTTTGAAATTTTTGGATGATTTAAGACTGCAATCATATCTTTTCTTGCTTTTTCTATAGCATCTTGCAACTCCTTACCATGTCCTTGTTTTCCTGATCCTGTTTCAAAATAATTTGCATGTTTTTCCATTTGATCAGGAGCAGCCAACTCAGTTAATGTACCTGCTGAATGACCTGGTTCAACAGGCAATCTTCCACCTGCATTAGTTTCAATATCTTTTTTAATCTTTTCAACGTAAGTACAGAAATCTTTGGATATCTTTCTTACTTCTTTTGCTTTGTCAAACCATTCTTTTGTTCTATTAGCATTTGACTCCATAGAAGCTTGAAATTGTTGCATCACAATATCATTCTTTGCGTCAATATTGCCTTTTGAATTCTCAAATGAAACTTCCATTAAATGGAAGGATTTAAGAATCTCCTTCGACACGTTCAAAGCAAGAAGAGCGAGTAACACGAGATACATCATGTTAATCATCCTCTGCCTCGCATTTAAATCACTTACTCCAGACATATTATAAAATTAATTAAATTAAACAATTGATTTCCTATTAGCGAGATGAGTTACTACCAGTCATTGCACTCAACATATTTCCATAAATATTGTTTAAGTTGGAAATATTATTATTTAATTTAGAAAGGTTAGTTTTAAACTCACCAGCCTGACTACCTGTACTTGACAGATTATCAACAAGATTTGACAATCCTCCTGAGAAGGAATTTAATGACTGGGAAATATTCTCACTAACAGTTCCAACGCTCTCAATAGATTTAGAAGCTTTTTGAATGTTTTGAGCAAATTCATTAGTTGCAACAGTAGTGCTACTTAAATTAGCCATTTCATTAACGTGTGCACTTAATGATTTTAAGCCGGCTCCTAAACTATTAATCAACTCGGGTCCAACCTTAGCATCTTCCAGCATTTTGTCCAATTGCTGAGTAACGGAACCTTTATTCTTACTTTCTTTCTCCATAGGATCCATTCCTGCAAATTCTGGATAAACTAAAGACCAATCCCATTCTTTCTTTGCAGGCTCATAAGCCGATAGAGCGAAAAGGAATGCCTCAGTTCCTAAACCTATGATAAGCATGATGTCAGCACCTGGCCAGTGTAAAATTTTAAATAATGCACCGATAATAACTACTGATGCACCATAACCATAAGCAAGTCCCATGAACTTCTTAAACCCTTTTGATTCTGTAAAATTAGCCATAATTTTAATTTTTAATTGATTTGATTTATATAATTTAGTTGTTTGTTTATTTTGAATCTCTATTTGAACGACCTATATATGATTGTACATTTCTAAATCCAATGAATGATCTGCAAGAATCCTGATACTCATATGTACGAGCACCATTTTCAATGAAATAAGCAATATCTTTCCAAGAACCACCTCTAATCACTTTTCTTTTCAAAGTAATATCAGAACCTTCACGTGTAAATTTACCATTTTGTTGAACGTATTCTGGTATTGATATTCTATAATCACCATTTAAATCATGTGTAAAAATGTTTGAAGATATTTCAAAAGCATTTCTTGTCCATTCACTCACATTTCCAGCCATATTATACAAGCCATAATCATTCGGGAAATAAGAGTCTGCTCTAACAGGATATAAACCTCCGTCAGCACCATAATTACCACGTAAAGGCTTGAAGTTAGCTAGCATACAACCTTTTGAGTTACGTGTATATGGTCCTCCCCAAGGATATTTATTTCCAATTCTACCACCTCTTGCAGCATATTCCCATTCATATTCTGTTGGAAGTCTGTAATCTTCTGTAGGAGGTGCACCAAGACTATTCCAATAGTCTTCCTTGTAATAAGTTCTCCAATAAGAAAAAGCATTTGCCATGTGCCAGTTTACACCCACTACCGGATAGTCATCATATTTTACATGGTGAAAATAGTGACGTGCCATAGGCTCATTATATGAATAGGTAAAATCTCTAATAAAGCACAATGTATCAGGATATATTAAAGTACGTTCCTTTCTAATAAACTTCTTACGTGGTGCAGGATTGTATCTGTCTAAATTTTCAGCGTTAGTTGCTGCATCATGATAATCTATCCATTCATAGCTATAAAAAAGTTTTCTTGTGTCAATTTCTTTTTTATGTCTAAAACGCTCGTCTTCTGCCACGTACATATCTTGAACATCATCCCTTATTTCAGGATTATCAATATAAAAGCTTCTTCTAACTTCTCTCCAATTAATAAATCTTTCTCCGGTTTCTTCATCTTCTATGAAGTAGAGATCATTATCTAGCATTTCTATGGCAATCGAGTCAATCACATATTGAACAAATTGACGATATTCATTATTTGTGATTTCTGTCTCATCCATCCAAAAACCTGCAATTGTCATTTGCTTGTTAGGAGCTAAATAGCTATGAAAGATATCTTCATCGCTTTGACCGGTATTAAATGAACCGGTTGGTACATACACCATACCAAATGGAGTTGGATGGAACCATACACGCCTTCCTTGAACACCAATTACGTCACCTGTGTTTCCTGGTCCGCATCCTATGATTGAAAAGGCGCTAACCAATCCTATCATTTTTAATGAATGAATTAGCTTCATGTTTTTTGAACTATTTTCAGCAACAAATAAATTCCCCAATTTACTTGTCCACTTTGAAAATAACATCGATTTAATTTGTTTCATCTTCAGTTTCTTCAATTATTTTTATGCTGTCAGACTTACTAAACGTAGCTTTTCTTTATATATTGTCTTTGTTTTCTTTTTTTATTCTTGGCTGCTTTCTCTATCTATCCATAAAGGAGTCAAGATAGGAATAATACCTGGAGGCGGAGGAGGTACAATGACCCAACAATAGTTGGCAACAATTTCAAATGTACCATTACTTACCTTCCTTAGTCTACTTAATGTAACATCATAACTTAATCCTACCCTTACACCTTTATATTTATATCCAAACATTAATGAGAGTGCATCACTTATAGAACGATAGCCTAAACCACCACTTATCGTTTCCATATATTCCACCAATGCTGTCGCATCAGCTTGAAACTTAGCATTATATTTAAACAATACAGAAGGCATTAAGGTTAGTGCAGGATTACCAATAAAATTAGTAAATTCCATACTTCCCAACATGTAGTAATGTCTTGCAGTACGTGAAAACACATTTCCATTGGCTCCAAATCTATAATCATGTGGCAACAAGTTTGTTGAACTTAAGCCAACAATCAAATTATTAAATCGCTGATTATTATAAAACAACCCAAAAGAAGCTGTAACACCTCCGTCAGACTCAAGTCCGGTAGGTATAAAGGGGTCATTGGGATCAATTGCACGTAACTTAGCACCGTCTAATCCTTTTTGCAAATAACCAACATCCACACCTAAAGCAATTGAAGACTCTTCGTCCATAAAATATCTATAAGCTAATTGACCTCGTACCACATTATTCACTTCATACCCTAGCCTATCATTATAAAATATCAATCCGGCACCACCATAGTTTTTTGATTCACCGGTAGATCTATTAAATTTATTGATTGGAATACTTACACCTGCACCATTAGTCTTTGGTCCCACTCCCGGTACAGCTTGCATCTTTGGGTTGTTAGGTGTTTCGTATAATGGTGTCCTATCCTCTAAACCCATGTACTGACTGTGTGAAATGCCAAATGCACACCATTTGCCATCTAATCCAATTGCTGCAGGATTATAGAGAGGGCGTACAAAATTATAATGTGTATAATAAGGGTCTTGTTGCGCGTTTACTCTGCTTACCATCATCAAGCCCAATGCTGCCATAGAAAGCAAGCTTAATGGTTTTAAAGTCATCTTGTAGTTTTCTACACCCATACTCTATTGCGTTAAGATAATTTTTAAAGGTAGCAAATATGCAGTGTTAATAGATACAATGCAAATTTTTTATTTCGCAACTTTTCAATACAGTCATCCAACTTCTAATATTTTAAACACTTCATCTACAACCACCCTGCCATTTTCATTTTCCTTAACACTGACTAATTCTATTTCTTTATCATGTTCAAAAAACAAATAGCTATTGTTGCTTAATGCTCTCTTAAGAATTTTCTCCCTTTCTGACATAACATCCAACGGTCTTATGTCATAACCCATAACAAAATTTAAAGGTAAATGGGCTGCTGAAGGAAATAAGTCAGCACAATAAATGATTTCTTTATTTTTATATTGTATTATTGGTAAAAGCATTGATTCTGTATGTCCATAACACACTTCAAATGTAATCTCAGGTAAAACAAAAAGATTGTTTTTAACAAACTTAACCTTATTTTGTTCAATTAAAGGGACAATGTTTTCAGATAAGAAAGAAGCTTTCTCTCTAGGATTGGGATGCAATGCACTCTGCAAATGCGTCTCATGCATCCAATATATAGCATTTGAAAATGTCGGAATAAGATGTGTTTTATTGTCATCCCACCTAACGGCTCCTCCACAATGGTCAAAATGTAGATGTGTTAAAATCACATCTGTTACATCACTTAAGCTGAAACCAGCTTCATTTATTGACTTCTCAAGATTGGCTTCTCCATGGGGTGAATAATAGCTAAAAAACTTTTCGCTCTGTTTATTCCCCATTCCCGTGTCAATTAAAATTAATTTGTCCTCGTGTTCTATAAGAAGACAACGCATAGCCCACGTACATAAGTTGTTATCATCAGCAGGGTTGAGTTTGTTCCAAATTACTTTTGGAACAACTCCAAACATAGCCCCTCCATCCAATTTAAAGAAACCTGTTTCTATTGTATATAATTTCATAGTCGTAAAAATCTTTCAGCCCAATACTGTCCTTGACCGGATTCAACAATTAATACATACATTCCTTGCTTGACAAATTTTAAATCAATTTGTGTTTCTATTTTATGTACCCCAATAAATAACTGCTGAAAAACCAACTGACCAAAGTAATCTATTATTCTGATGTTTAAACTGCTTATTGTGTTGTCTTGAAATTGAATATTTAAATTCATTGGATCAAGGTTAGTAATGGGATTAGGATAAAAATCTAAGAAGAATCCTTGACAAACCCCACCTGTCCAATTTGATATTCCATAATTATTATATGCTGTACACAAGTTACGGTATGTTTGTCCATCACACCCGCAAACCGGATCAAATAATGCTTGATGACATTGATATAGAGGTTGTACACGGGTTTGATCAATACACTGAAACCATTGCCCACTTGAGGTCTCCGAACCGATGATGAGAAACAACAGAAACCATATATGCCTTATCCGACACATTGACTAAATTTTTCCAAAGCCCAAATAAGGATGCAAGCAGTCAGGTATATTAATGCCACCATTGTCTTGATTGTTTTCTAATAAAGCAGCAACTATACGAGGTAATGCCATTGCGCTTCCATTTAATGTATGTGCCAATTCGTTTTTACCTTCAATACTTTTATATCTTAATTTCAATCTATTACTCTGAAAAGATTCAAAATTTGATACTGAGCTCACTTCTAGCCATCGCTTCTGTGCAGTTGAATATACCTCAAAATCAAATGTTAATGCACTGGCAAATCCCATATCACCTCCACAAAGTCTTAAAATTCTGAATGGTAGGTTCAATGCCATAAGCAGCGATTTCACATGTTCAATCATTTCATCTAATACTTGATACGAGTGTGCCGGATGGGCTACTTGTACTATTTCTACTTTATCAAACTGATGTAATCGGTTTAATCCGCGAACATGTGCACCATAAGAACCGGCCTCTCGTCTAAAGCAAGGGGTGTAACCTACATTTTTTATAGGCAATTCATCTTCTTTTAATAAAACATCTCTATATAAGTTAGTGATTGGAACTTCGGCTGTTGGAATCAAATATAAATCATCCAAACCGACATAATACATCTGACCTTCTTTGTCAGGTAATTGTCCTGTCCCGTAACCTGACGCTTCATTAACCACAATTGGAGGTTGAATTTCATAATAGCCTGCTTGAATTGCTTTGTCAAGAAAAAAGTTTATTAATGCTCTTTGTAAACGCGCTCCTTTGCCTTTATAAACCGGGAATCCAGCTCCTGTAATCTTATTGCCTAACTCAAAATCAATTAGATCATATTTTGATGCTAAATCCCAATGTGGTAAGGCGTCTTCAGACAAGGTTGGGATCTCACCCCAATGAAATACCTCTTCGTTTTCTTTGGCACTCGTGCCAAATGGTACTGAAGCATGTGGTGCATTAGGTATGTTATACATTAGTTGCAGAATCTCTTCGCTTAAACTTTTATATAGATTTTCAGCTTCCTTGATTTCATCTTTCATGGATGCAGATTCCTGTTTTAATTGCTCAGCTTTATCTTTTTCACCATTCTTAAATGCTAACGCAATGTCTTTTGAATAAGAATTTGACTTTGCCAACAATTCGTCTAATTTCTTCTGACATTTCCTTCTTTCTTCATCTAAATTGATTAAGGAGTTTATATCTGCACTATAATCTTTTCCTCTTTTACTCAATCGTTGAATTATCTCGTCTCTTGAGTTTCTGATTTGCTGTAATGGTATCATATCAAAATAGTCCTGCAAAGCTAATTGATTTCCACAGTTGTTTACAAGTAAAAGTTATGCAATCATTACCTACACTATTTATTTGAACTATGTTTTTGAGAATATATGCGACCATACTTCTTTGTTTAGGAGTAACTACTATTAATGCACAAGTAAACTTAAATTATGACAAGCCGGATGTTGAATTTGAAAAGGCTTTGAATGCTTTCGAGAAAGGACTGTACAACAAGTCTATCAGGGGGTTTGAAAGATATATCACCACACATCCTTCCGGAGATTATATTCACGAAGCAGAGTATTATATTGTCTCGGCAAAACTTCGGGTGGACCAAACCAATGCTTATGAATATGCTAAAAAATATTTGGACGAACATCCTGTGAGTCAACGTGCAGAATTTGTCAAAAAGGAAATTGCAGATTACTTTTTCTATAAAAGTAAATTCAAAATGGCTGCTCGTTATTATAAACAAGTAAATATCAGCATTTTGGATAGAGATGAAACAGATGACTTCCTGTTTAGAAAAGGATACAGTTTGTTTGAAGCAGGTAAATATGATGACGCAAAAGATGCACTCTACCCTCTCACACTTCGTCCCACAGCGAACTATGCTAAGGCAACATATTATTATGGATATGTTTGTTACAAAACTGGTGATTATGCTTCTGCCTTAGATGCTTTCTTAAAGATTGAGGAAAAAGGTCCTCAGTCTATGAAACTCTATATATGCCAAATGTATTATCTAAATGGAGAATACAGAAAAGCTATTGAATATGCAGATAAAACAAATCTTGGAAAACTGGAAGATGACAAGAATATATTGAAAGCAAAATCCTATTATAGATTACATGACTTTGAAAATGCTGCAAACTATTTTGCAAAAGGCTATAGCTCCTATGACAGTCTTACCGAAGAAGAACTTTATGAGGTTGGCTATTCTTTTTATAAAACCAATCGATGCAGCGAAGCATTTGTGGCTTTTTCAAGAATAGCTAATGTTGGAACTGCACTTGCACAAATGGCTAGTTACCATTTAGGAGAATGTTTTATTAAAGAAGGTAAAAAACAAAACGCATACAATGCATTCTTTGAAGCTCAAAGAACTGATTTTGATAAAGAAATCAAAGAAAATGCAATGTTTAATTTGGCAAAAATTTCATTTGAGTTAGAGGATTACAAAACTGCTATTGAGACTTTTAGTAAATTTATTGAGACTTTTCCTCAATCCAGAAACAAACAAGAAGCACAAACCAATCTCGCCAAACTATTCCTTTTTACCAACGACTACAAATCAGCCATTCCAATATTAGAGGCTATACCTAATTTAGACAAAGATTCCAGACTTGTATTGCATCAAATCTTGATTTTGAGAGGCGAAGAACTTGTTTTAAATAAAGATTATGCAGACGCTAAAATTGTATTGAAAAAAGCTGCTGCTATGAACGATAATCCAGCATATACTGCTATTGCTAATTTTTGGTTAGGTGAGATTGAGTTTAATGCAAAGAATAAAGCAGAAGCACTTACTTATTTTCAAACTTTCCTCAATTCAAGCCAAGCAAAAGAAACAGGTTATTATGTATATGCACATTATGCCGCAGGATATGCTTTGTTTGACCTCAAGAGATATGCTGAGGCACTGACCTACTTTAATAGATATAAATCATTGAATGTTTCCAAACCTTTAGACATGAGCTACTTGAATGATGTTTATATGCGCGTAGCTGATTGCAATTATATGCTACGTAATTATAAAGATGCGCTTGATAATTACAGTTATATTTCTGCAAAAAAGACTGCCGGAAGCGACTACGCTCTTTTTCAACAAGGAATGATTTTAGGTATTCAAAACAAGGGAAGTCAAAAAATCGCTATGATGAAAAGAATTCCAATTGAATACCCTAACTCTGTTTATATTGAACATTCAATCTATGAGATAGCAACAGAATGGATGCAAATGGAAAACTATCTTGAAGCAGAGAGGAATTTTAGATACTTACTAGAAGATTTTCCTAACAGTAATTATAGTAAGAACTGTTTGCTTGCCTTAGGAGTCATGTATTATACTCTTGAAAAAGACAAACTTGCATTGGATGAATTTAAAAAATTAGTTCATACATACCCTGGAACCCAAGAATCCAAAAGCGGCATAAGTTATATAGAAAGAATATATGTTTCCCGAGGCGAATCAGATAAATATCTGACTTGGCTGGAAACTATACCAAATGCAGACATTAGCAATTCATTCAGAGATTCCGTTACCTATCAAGGAGCATTTAATCTATATATGAACAACAACTGTCCTGGCGCAATTGATAATTTTAGAAACTACCTTAACGAATTTCCTAAAGGATTCTTTAACATCAGTGCACGATTCTATTTGGCGACATGTATTGACAAAACAATGATTACGGATGAATCAATTGCAGAATACAGATACATCACCGAAAGCACTCCTAACGAATTTAGAAAAGAGTCAGCAAAAAGACTTGCAACTTATTATTACTCTAAGGAAAATTATGACTCTGCTTTGTATTATTATGACAAATTAGAATCTTTCAGTTCAGAAAAACAAACGCTGATGAGTGCATATCTCGGTCAGGTGAGATGTGCCTACGAGTTATCCAACATACAAATCACTGAAACAAAAGGTTTGAGACTACTACGAATGGACAATGTTCCTCAAAATATTCAAGGTGAGGTATTTAATAAAATTGGTATTCTCTACTATGAAAGTCAAGATGCTGCAACAGCTGAGAACTATTTTACTCAAACTCTCAAAGCAAATAAAGACGAATATGGAGCAGAAGCTTACTATTTTATCTGTCAGATATTGTTTGACAAGTCGGATTTGTCTGCTGCTAAAGCTAGAATTTTTGAATACAATAAACAGTTCGTATCTTTTGAATATTGGCAAGCAAGATGCTTCCTACTATTGTCAGAAATTTATCATAGAGAAGCTGATGATTTCCAAGCCAAAGCTACTCTCAATTTTGTGTTAAGCAACTACAATGATGCAGATATATTAGAAAGGGCTAATAAATTGAAAGCAACTATCGAAGGTATTGAAGGATAGCTGTATTTTTGTGCCCTCAAGTAATGGAATTAGAAAAAGAATTAGCACAGGAACTCGCACTTGCCTTTAATGACTTATTTGGTTATAGTGTTGAGTCAAAAAACATCATTTTAGAAGCAACAAAAAAGGACTTCGAGGGAAATCTAACTCTTGTTGTATTTCCTTATATCAAATATACTCAAAAAAGCCCTGAGCAAACCGCGCAACTATTGGGTGAATATTTAGTTAATGTAGGTAAATATATTTCTAAATTTCAGGTAGTTAAAGGTTTTTTGAACTTAACATTCAAAGATGAAATTTGGATAAAATTTCTCAATACTAATTATAATACTGATTTTCAAAAAGCGATTAACCAAATTGGTAATGGACAGAAAGTAATGGTAGAATACTCCTCTCCTAATACTAATAAGCCCTTGCATCTTGGACATATTCGAAATAATTTATTGGGATATTCAATTGCAGAATTGATGAAAGCTAATGGTTACCACGTAGTCAAAGTAAATTTGATTAATGATCGGGGAATCCATATTTGTAAATCAATGTTGGCATGGCAGAAATTTGGCAATGGCGAAACTCCTAAAAGTACAGGCGTTAAAGGTGACCATTTGGTGGGAAAATACTATGTTGAGTTTGACAAAGCTTACAAAAAAGAGATTGAGTTGCTAATGTCTCAAGGAATGGACAAAGAAACTGCTGAAAAAGAAGCTCCTATTTTAAAAGAAGCAAATGAAATGTTAGTCAAATGGGAACAAGGCGATTCAGAAGTGATTGCACTTTGGTCGATGATGAATGCATGGGTTTATGCAGGATTTGACATTACATACAAAACACTGGGAGTTGATTTTGATCATACCTATTATGAATCAAATACATATACACTCGGTAAAGAAATTGTGGATGAAGGTTTGAATAATGGTGTTTTTTATAAGGAGAAAGATAATTCGGTTTGGATTGACCTCACAGCAGATAAATTAGACAAGAAACTATTACTACGCGGCAATGGAACTTCTGTTTATATTACCCAAGACTTAGGAACTGCCGAATTAAAATACAAGGATTTCAATGTAAATAAGAGTATTTATGTGGTAGGCAACGAACAAGACTACCATTTTAAGGTACTCTTTAAAATCTTAGAAAAACTGAACCGCCCTTATTCAAATGGTCTTTATCATTTATCTTATGGCATGGTAGATTTGCCTAGCGGTAAAATGAAATCCAGAGAAGGTACTGTTGTAGATGCTGATGATTTATTACAAGAGATGTTTGAAACAGCACACCAGAAATCTGAAGAGTTAGGTAAAACGGAAGGCATGACAACAGAGGAGAAAGAATCTTTATATAAAATGTTAGGTTTGGCTGCTCTGAAATTCTTCATTCTCAAAGTAGATCCTCAAAAAAGAATGCTCTTTAATCCTGATGAATCTATTGACTTTCAAGGAGACACTGGCACTTTTGTTCAATACACTCATGCAAGAATCCGTTCTTTATTGCGTCAAGCCGGAAATGACTGGAAAAACTTCTCTCTTCAAAATGTTAAACTACATGATACTGAACGTGAAGCACTGTTTATTCTTTATCAATACAAAAATGAAATTGCCAAAGCAGCACAATCATATAATCCGGCTTCTATTGCAGCTTACTGTATTCAATTGGCTAAATCTTTTAACAGAATTTACAAAGAGGTTTCATTTTTACACGAACCTAATGAGGCTATCAAAAATCAGCGTATGAAATTAGCATTTTTAACCGGAAATACTCTTAAATCTGCTATGGGAATGTTAGGTATTGAAGTCCCTGAACAAATGTAAGATTTCATGGATGCCAATAAGAAACATATTTTAATTTTGGCTTCTTGGTTTCCAAATCGTTACACACCTTTTAACGGAGATTTCGTCCAAAGAATTGCTGAACAAACTGCATTAAATAATAAAGTTACTGTACTCCATATTTGTAATAAAAGTGAAACCGGTAAGAGTGAGCAAATCATAACAAAAAAACAACACGACCTCGAAGAACGTATTTATTATCTTGAAAAAGTTCCATTGCCACTGCGCTTCCCATTTTTTCTCTTTACAGGTTCAATGTTGTTCGAACAAATTGAAAAAGAACGTGGAAAGGTGGATTGCTGTCATGTTCAAGTAGTTTGGAAAATGGGGCTCCTTGCCTATCGTTTCAAAAGAAAATACCAAACACCCTATTTTGTAACTGAACATTGGACTGGTTATTTGCCACAACATTATCAACTCAAAAAATTTGGTTTAAAATACTTGTCTAAACTCGTGCTACGCAATGCTTCACAAGTTTTTACTGTTTCAAAAAACTTAGGAATTCGTATTCTTCAATTAGGTATGACCAAGTCTCAACCTATTGTCATGCATAACATTGTTCGTTGGTCTGATCCGGTTATCAATACAAACCCTGACAAACTTTTCACTTTTGTACACTTATCTAATTTTAGAGATGAACAAAAGAATGTAAGTGGGATAATCAATGCTTTTGCAAATGCTCTTAAGCGAAATAATAAAATTAAATTATTGTTGGGTGGGTCAAACCAGACGGGAGAATTTGAAAAATTAGTTCGAGCATTACAAATACCGCTCAAACATTTGCAGTTTCTACCTGAAATGTCTCACGAATATGCACTCTCAACTATTGCACAGTCAGACGCATTAATATGTTTTAGTAATTTTGAGACATTCGGAATCACATGTGCAGAAGCAATTTGTATGGGGGTTCCAGTTATTTATACTCCATGTGGTGGACCTGAGGAGTATATAGAAGACAATATGGGTATTCAAGTACCTATAAACAATCAAGAAGCATTAACCAATGCAATTATTGCTATCAGTAGAGGCGAAATTGTCTTTGATAGAGAATCGATAAAAAAGAAGGCGCAACTACGGTTTGACTCTGTACTTTGGTCGAATGAAATGCAAAAGTTTTATTCATCCATCTAAACTCATCTACTGTCGTTAAAATCAATCATAAAGTAAATACTTCTTACGCATTTCCTTATAAGCATCCAGTTCTGCTTGCCACGACTCTCTTATTGCCGAGGCTGATTTACCAGCAATAATTTGCTTGCGAAGTTCATCAGTGCCGACAAGTTTGTCAAAAAACAAATTTGGAAGAAAGAACTTGCTTTTATCGAGATAAGCATCATACGCTATAAGCAACCAATTAATATTGAGTTGCTTGTGTTTAAAAATATCTAATGGACTAGAATCAGATAAGTCATATCCAACACATTCAACATTTTTAAAGGGTGGATTATCTGCCACACCGGGAATTGAACGAGGAGTAAATACATAATTTGCATCACGCCAATTTGGAAAACCAAATAACTGGAACGGTTTGTTTGTACCCCGCCCTAAACTCACATTAGTTCCTTCAAACAAACATAGCCCCGGATAATATAAAACCGATAGTTGAATTGGTAAATTGGGAGATGGTGCAATGGGAAGTTCATAATAAGTTCCGTGTGTGTAATGCTTTGTCTTAATTATTATCAATTCACATTGAACACTATTTTTAAGCCAGCCTTCACCATTAATCATCTGAGCAAGTTCTGCTACTGTCAATCCATGAACTATCGGGACAGGATGCATACCAACAAAAGAACTGAAGCCACTTTTTAATACAGGACCATCAATGTAATTCCCGTTTGGATTAGGCCTATCTAGAATCATGAGTGGAATATGTTGTTCGGCACATGCCTCCATCACATAATGCATAGTAGAAATATAGGTATAGAACCTTACACCTACATCTTGAATGTCAAATAGAACAAGGTCTAAACCCTGCATTTGCTCAACACTCGGTTTCTTATTCTTGCCATACAGAGATATTAATGGCAATCCTGTTTTTGTGTCCTTACCTGATTCCACAACCGCACCGGCACTGTGATCTCCTCTAAACCCATGTTCAGGAGCAAAAATGTGTTTAATATGCACTCCCAATTTAAGTAAAGTATCAACAAGATGGGTTTGGTTGATGGTAGAAGTTTGATTGACAACTAACGCAATCGTTTTCCCTTTCAACAAAGGAATATATTCTTGGGTGGAAAAGGCAGCTGGAATTGGTTGAGAATTTAACCGGATAGTACCTGTTTGTAAAAGAAGAAATAAAAGGATGTATTTCACCACCTTTTTTGTGCAATTTTGAAGCCACAAAACCATTGCACAATGTTAGTGTAATTATAGCAATAATGAATCTGCCATTTTTTATAGTAAATCGTTTATCCGGTAGCAACAAAGGAAATTTTGCAGGCAGGATTGTCAATATTGCAATTGCAGGTGTTGCGCTTGGTTTTGCGGTTATTGTAATAGCAATTGCGGCTGTCAATGGTTTTCAAAAAGAGATTGAAAGTAAAGTCAAAGGATTTAGTGGCGAAATTGAAGTACGAAAAACCGGTACTACTGACAACTATGACTATCCGCTATTTGATGATTCAGATTCACTCAACAAAACAATTGCTGTTGTAGAGGGTGTTAAATTCATAAACAAAGTTGCTGCAAAACCTGCAATCATCAAGGTTAATGACGAACTTTTGGGGATTATTTATAAAGGTGTTGATTCTACCTATAATTCTGAGTACTTCAAAAGATTCATTAAAGAAGGAAGCATGCCAAAGGGGACCAATGATATACTTATTTCTGAGTACATGTCTAAAAAACTTTTGCTCAAAGTGGGTGATAAAATGAGGGTGTATTTTATTAAACAACCGGTAAGAGCAATCGCCTCCAACGTATGTGGAATCTATCAAACAGGGCTTGAAGAACAAGACAAAATGCTGGCATTAGGCAGTATGGCAGACATTCAAAGGATATATGCTGAAAACAGAAATCAAATTACACATTTAGAAATTTTCATTAATCCAGAGTCCAACCCCGAAACTGTACGCGAAGAATTATTAAGTATTTTGGATTACGATCTTGATTGTCATCTTATTACAGAACTACAACCGCAAATCTTTCAATGGTTGGAATACCTTGATGTAAATAAATATATCATCCTTTCGTTAATGATATTTGTTTCCGGAATCAGCCTTATAACTGCATTATTGATTTTGGTAATAGAAAGAACCAATATGATAGGCATTCTTAAAACATTAGGAGCAAGCAACGCTCTTATCAAAAAAATCTTTTTATATAAAATTGCCTACATTGCCGTAGTGGGCATAACGATTGGAAACGTCTTGGGAGTGGGACTTTGTTTACTACAACTGAAAACCGGATTTTTAAAACTAAATCAAGAGACATATTACATTGACACTGTGCCAATTGATTTAAACATGAATGTAATTTTGTTGGTTAACGCTACTTGTTTTGCAATCTGTTTTATTGCGCTTTTGCTTCCGGTGCAAATGGTAAGCAAAGTAACTCCTGCAAAAAGTGTTCGTTTTGATTAAAAACAGTGTTCTCAAGAACTCCCACTCAAAGTCGTAATGTATTTATCTATGAAAAATGCTTTTTCTTTAGACTTATACTGCTGAATGTATCGCGGATGTTCAAGTACTTCAATATGCTTAAACAGTTTTGCTTCTTGGTTTATCTTAAGAATAAATTGTGCATTTTTAGTACCCAAGACAAAAACCCTTGAACAATCAAGCCCAACTTTTATATGCTTTTTAAGCGACTCAACCATATAATCTTTAAGCATTAGAAACAACGTCTTATCATCGTAGTAATTAGCATTTAACCATGTTCCGTTAGGAGATTTTTTAAGTATTGCCAATGGGAATGGGGAATTGATATAGAACTCACTATAAAAGTGCTTTACACCTCCATAAGACTGAATCATATCATACAAAAACACAGATGATACTTCATGCGTATGTGCAGAATACATTTTAATGCCGCATATTGACTCTAATCGTTTTGTGTCAGTAAATGGTACGCCTGTAACCCCTGCCCCATGTCTGCTGGGATTTATTCCAATGATAAATTTTCTTTGATGATTATCATTGTAAAATTTCTGATAAAACTGATTCATCACGCTAAATGTTTCAGGGTTATCAATAAAAGGATTCATTACTTTATACCCGATAGGCAATTTGCCATGGTATGCCAAATTCTTATTAAAATTGACTACATAATCAGCGATCATCCTCTTATCCATTTCTACATAATTATGCCAGCAAAAATATATTTAAAAAACGATAAGTGATTTTTACTATGAACTTCAATCACAGCAAGGCAGTCCAATATATTAATCATCTAATATTTCAAATTGCGCTAATGATTATTGAATAAGGATTTTTTTTCTATCTTTGCGCCCTCAAATTTTAGGAGGTAGTATGGCTGTGAATCTCAAAGACTTTGAAATCGAGTTTGTTAAGTTCAAAGAAGGAGTTCACGAACTTGAATACAAAGTTAAAGACAACTTTTTCCAACAATTTGAAAATAGTTCTTTAGAATCAGGATACTTTAATGCAACTGTAATTTTTGAAAAGAAGGTTCATTCTCTTCAGTTTGATATTAAATTGATGGGGAACGTTGAATTATCATGTGATAGATGTTTAACAAAAATCAGCTACCCAATTGAAACTGAATTTAAGCTTCATGTAAAAATCACTGAACACATTGGAGAAGATGAAGAAGATTTAACCTACATACTTCCCAGTGAACACAGTTTCAATATTGCATTTTACATTTACGAAATGATAAATCTTGCCTTGCCAATGAGAAAAACTTGTGAAGATATTGGTGAAAAATGTGACGAGGCAGTGATAGAAAATTTACATAAAATTGCTGTTGACAAAGAGGTGAACGAAGATTCAAAAGAAAACAACCCTGAATGGGATAAACTTAAAGACATTTTAGACAACTTAAAATAAACATATAAAGAGATGGCACATCCAAAGCGAAAAACATCAAAGACCAGAAGAGACAAAGGTAGAACTCACCACAATCTTGGCACAAAACCTTTGATTGCAGACCCTGTTACCGGTGATGCAGGCGTTTACCACAGAGTAAACCTTGAAACCGGTATGTACAAAGGGGTGAAAGTAATGAAAGGTAAGAACGAAGAATAATCATTCTTAGTCATATACTCGTGAATACGACTAGAGTAGGTATCGATGCAATGGGAGGTGATTATGCCCCTCTCGAAGCAATAAAGGCTGTTGTCAATATTGCAAACAGTGAATTAACTAATTCAATTACTCCTGTTTTGTATGGACACCAAGAGACTCTAAATAAACACCTCGTTGACTTAGAAGCTAATCCGGACAACTTTGAAATCATTCATTGTAATGATGTAATCAAAATGGGAGAACATCCCACAAAAGCACTTACTCAAAAACGCAACTCAAGTATTGCAGTAGGATTCCAACAACTTGCAGAAGGTAAAATAGATGCCTTCATCGGTGCAGGCAATACAGGAGCTATGCATGTTGGTGCAATGTTTTCGGTTAAAGCAATCGAAGGGGTTTTGCGACCTACTATTACAACTGTATTACCTAGGCCTGATGGGTCAGTGGGTATCATGCTAGATGTTGGCGCAAATGCCGACTGCAAACCAGAAGTCTTAAATCAATTTGCAACCTTGGGCTCACTCTTTTATAAAGCAGTATATAGTACCAACAATCAAGCTAAGGTTGGATTGCTAAATATTGGGGAAGAAAAAGAAAAAGGTAACATACTTACACAAGCCACCTATCCCCTATTAGAAGCAAATCAAAGAATTGAGTTTATTGGTAATATTGAGGGTAGAGACTTATTGTCAAACAAAGCAGATGTAATTGTCTGTGATGGCTTTACCGGTAACATCTTGTTGAAATTTGCAGAAGGCTTATATTACAACTTGGTAAAACGAGGTGTGAATGATGAGTATCTAAACAGGTTTAACTTTAAATATTACGGAGGCACTCCCATTCTTGGCGTGAACGCTCCGGTGATTATAGGTCATGGAATTTCAAAAGCAGAAACATTTGTCAAATTGATTGAATTAGCAAAAGATGTTGTTGATTCAAAAATGATTGATAAAATTAAGGCTGCATTCTAATTTTTTCTTTTCATTTGCAACATTACATTGATTAAGTAATTAACTATACATGAGTAGAATAACTGCTGCGATAACTGCTGTTGGAGGATACGTCCCCAAAGATGTTCTAACTAACAGTGATCTTGAAAAAATGGTGGACACATCAGATGAATGGATTACTACCCGTACCGGAATAAAAGAAAGACATATTCTAAAAGAACCTGGCAAAGCAAGTTCTGATATTGCTGTCGAAGCAGTTAATGAATTATTACAAAAAAGAGGAATATCTGCAAAAGAGATTGAATTGGTCATATTTGCCACTGTTACTGGGGACTTGATTTTCCCCGCTTCTGCAAATATTTTATGTGATAAAATTGGTGCTTCAAACGCTTGGGGATTTGATTTGGGTGCTGCGTGTTCAGGTTTTCTTTATGCACTCCAAACCGGTGCGCAGTTTATTCAAAGTGGTGTACATAAAAAAGTTGTGGTGGTAGGAGTAGATAAAATGTCTGCCATCATTGACTATCAAGACAGAAATACCTGTATTATTTTTGGCGATGGAGGTGGTGCTGTTTTATTAGAACCTAACACAGAAGGTTTTGGAGTGCAAGATGCAATATTAAAATCTGATGGTTCCGGTAGAGAGTATCTCTTTCAGAAATCAGGTGGCTCACTTCGCCCGCCAACAATTGAGACCGTTACAAATCGAGAACACTTTGTTTATCAAGAAGGAAAAACTGTTTTCAAATTTGCTGTAACTAATATGGCAGACGTTTCAAAAAAGATTATGGAGCAAAATAATCTTACTTCAAACGATGTAAATTGGCTATTGGCGCATCAAGCTAACAAAAGAATTATTGACTACACTGCCGAAACAATGGGATTGCCATCAGAGAAGGTATTAATGAATATTCAGCGTTACGGAAACACAACCAGTGGTACTATTCCACTGCTTTTTAAAGATTATGAACATAAATTTAAGAAAGGAGACAACCTGATTTTAGCCACTTTTGGAGGTGGTTTTACTTGGGGTTCTATTTATCTTAAATGGGCTTACGACCCTAAATAATTTTTTTTGACTAAAAGCAATTTAAATTACATTTGAACCAATATAAAAAAGAATATATGGACTTAAAAGACATTCAGAGTTTAATCAAGTTTGTTGCTGTTCAATCAGTTGATGAAGTTGAAATTGAAAAGAAAGATTTTAAAATTACGATTAAGAAAAACGCACCTGTGCAAATTACTTCTGCACAACCGCAGATAATACAAACTACTGTACCGGCTGCACAACTTCCTGCTGCACCTGCTGCTACACAACCCAAACCCGTTACTGAGGCTGCTGCACCTTCAACTTCACCAACTGCATCAAACCTTATTACCATTAAGTCTCCTATGATTGGAACATTTTATCGTTCTTCCAAACCGGAAAACCCTTCTTTTGTTAATGTAGGTGATGAAATAAAGCCAGGCAAAGTACTTTGTATTATTGAAGCGATGAAACTTTTCAACGAAATTGAATCAGAGGTGAGCGGTAAAATCGTTAAGATTTTAGTTGAAAACAACACTCCTGTTGAATACGATCAACCTCTGTTCCTTGTTGAGCCTTAAACTATTGTTGAACTAATTTATTTCAATTGTGTTTAAGAAAATATTAATTGCTAACCGTGGCGAAATCGCACTACGAATAATCAGGACCTGCAAAGAGATGGGAATACCCACTGTTGCTGTGTATTCTACTGCTGACAAAGATAGTTTACATATTAGATTTGCTGATGAAGCTGTGTGTATTGGACCTGCTCCAAGTGTCGCCTCCTATTTAAACATGGCAAATATTATTGCTGCTGCAGAAATTACCGGAGCTGATGCCATCCATCCTGGATACGGTTTCTTGAGTGAAAACGCCAAGTTCAGTGCTATTTGCAGAGATAATGGTATAAAATTTATCGGAGCGACTCCTGAACAAATCATGGCAATGGGTGATAAATCTAATGCTAAAGCTACGATGAAAAAAGCCGGAGTTCCTACCATTCCTGGTTCAGATGGTTTAATTGAAGATGTTGAGGAAGCTAAAAAGTTGGCAGCTAAAATTGGCTATCCGGTTATCATAAAAGCAACTGCCGGTGGTGGTGGTAGAGGAATGAGAGAAATATGGAAGGAAGAAGATTTCGAAAGACATTGGGAAGCCGCAAAATCTGAAGCTGGTTCTGCATTTGGTAATGATGGAATTTATCTCGAAAAATTTATTGAAGAGCCACACCATATTGAAGTCCAAATTGCAGGTGACCAATATGGCAAAGTATGTCACTTATCAGAGCGTGATTGTTCAATCCAAAGAAGACATCAGAAATTGATTGAAGAGACTCCTTCGCCTTTTATTGACGAGGATTTGCGTAAAAAAATGGGAGAAGCTGCCAAAGCAGCTGCTCAAATAATTAACTATGAAGGAGTTGGAACCATTGAATTCTTGGTAGATAAACATAAAAACTTCTATTTTATGGAAATGAATACTCGTATTCAAGTTGAACATGCCATTACAGAAGAAGTGATTGACAGGGATTTAATTAAAGAACAAATAAAAATTGCTGCCGGTGATCCTATTACAGGGAAGGATTATTATCCAACTAAACACAGTATGGAATGTCGTATTAATGCTGAAGACCCTTATAACAACTTTAGACCTAATCCCGGTAAAATTGAAACCTTACACAAACCGGGTGGACATGGCGTGAGAGTTGATACCCATATATATGCAGGTTATACAATTCCACCAAATTATGACTCTATGATTGCTAAACTTATTGTTACTGCGCAATCTCGTCAAGAGGTAATTCTGAAAATGGAACGCGCATTGAGTGAATTTGTTATTGAAGGTGTACAAACAACCATCCCTCTTCACATGCAGATTCTGAAAGATAAAAATTTTATAAACGGTAATTTTACTACCGCTTTTATGAATGACTTTCAGATAAAGTAACCTAAATACAACCTTGTTAAAAACACAAATCCAACAATGGGTTTGTGTTTTTTTATTCTAAGGAATGTGGTCGTATTCTTTACTTTTGCAGCAAGCATGCTTGACCAATTTAAGCAAGAACTTTCAAAACTGAATATACACCCATCAAATTCATTGGGTGTTGCCATTAGTGGAGGTATTGACTCTATTGTATTACTACATTTATTATTAAAATCAGGATTCCAAAAAATTTTACTGCTGCATGTAAATTATGGACTTAGAAATGAAGAGAGCAATGAAGATGAAAAATTTGTGGCGAACTTAGCCAAGGATAACAATATTAACATTGAAATTCTTAATGCTAAAAATCAAATCACAAGTAAGACCGGAATTCAAGAAAAGGCACGCGAAATAAGATATCAATGGTTTAACATATTCATTAAAAATGGCAAAATTGACTTCATCTTGACGGCTCATCAACAAGATGACTTTGCAGAAACTGTTCTTCTTAATCTTTTCAGAAAAACAGGTATCAAAGGATTAACAGGGATTCATCAACAAACAATCCTATTGCGTCCTCTCCTCTCCTTCTCAAGAAATGAAATCGAACATTATGCATTGAAACACAATCTAAAATGGCGCACGGACAGTAGCAACCTTAAATCTGATTATGCACGAAACTTTATACGTAATGAAATCATTCCTAATGCACAACTGAAGTTCCCCAATATTATTCAAAACGTTTCTGAAACAGCACAACAGTTAGGACAAGAACATGAACTACTTAAAGAACTGATTGAAAAACAGTCGAATGATTTGATAATTAAGAAGAATCAACATATCTCAATCTTTTCCTTAACTAAAATAAGACTCTATTCGCAAGCTGCACTTCTCCTGCACTATTTATTATCAGATTATGGGTTCAATTATGTTCAAACGGAAGAAATGCTTCTGAGTAGCATTCAATCTGAATCTGGCAAAAAATGGGAAAGTAAATTATATAATGCTTGTACAAGCCACGATAACTTGTGGGTTCTTAATAAATCACTACCTGTATCAGGATTAAGCAAGAAATGGCACATTGGTGATTCTATAGAAGAAGATTTTGTTGTTTTTAGTGTTAGTACAAAGAATCAAATTAACGAAGAAAATACTTTGTTTTTAGATTCATCGTATCATGGGAAAGAAATTGAAATGCGCTTTTGGAAATTAGGTGATAAGATTCTTATATCACAACAGAAACAATCAAAAAAACTCAGTGATTTATTCACTGAAAATAAAATTCCAATTTTGCTTAGAGAGCTGATTCCAGTATTTCTGATAGATAACCAAATTGTTTGGGTTGCAGGAGTACGCGTTTCCTCATTGCTGAATAACCAACAAGTTCCACACACTAACTTATTCATTAGTGTGAAAGCATTATTATTGTAGCTGTAAATTAAAAACAATGAGAAAAATATTATTACTAAACCTTTTTTTGGGTCTATCAGCATATATCTATGCCGGTTGCCCATTAGTAAATGTGAGTTTAAAAGACCGTATCAATGAAAATGAGATTGTTGTTGAAGCAAGCGTGCTTGCTAAGTTCTCATACAAGAATCAATCAGGCGATTTCATCTATACTGCCCATAAATTACAAGTACACAGTTATTTCAAAGGGAGTTTAAATCTTGAATACATTACTCTATTAACCGAAGGCGGTGTTGTTGGGACTGAGGCATTAGGAGTAAATCCAAACTTAGAAACTCAGGTTGGCGAAAGCGGTCTGTTTTTTTTAACAAAAAACATTAGTTGGGATGCACCTGATGGCGAAATATTAACATTCTATTCCAAAACAGGTCCATTGGGCTTTGTTTTGTTTGATAGAGTAAATAATAAAGCCTTTGATGCATTGAACCAATGGGGTAATATTCGCACCGAATTTATTCCCTTAATTAAAAGCTTAACTGCTCAAGAAATTAAGATTTCACAACCATTTGAACCTACTTTTAGAGGCAGACGAGTAACGCCCACTATCACAAATTTCACTCCTTCAACAATTGCAGCAGGTTCCGGTCAAGTGTTAACAATCACAGGCACCGGATTTGGAGCTACAAGAGGTGCTGGATTTGTATATTTCCCCGATGCAAATTCCGGAGGAAGCGGTTATATTACTCCTAATCAGGCAGATTATGTTTCTTGGACAGATACAGAAATTAAAGTGAAGGTATTAACAAGAGCAGGTACAGGAAAATTCAAGGTGTTTAACAGCACAGGAGACAATGTTACATCTGCAACCAATCTCACAATTCCATGGGCGCATCTCAATATTTCATATTATGACCCAGGTAATGGGATTCCTGATACAACCGCATTTGGGACCCAACATATTGACGAAAATGGAAATGGCGGGATAACTTGGATATGGGATAGTGCTTTTGCAGTTAATGCACCTGCGGTGAGTTCATTTATAAGAGCCATCGAATCTTGGCGTTGTAACACCCTCATCAATTGGGATACTGCCGGCACTCTCAATAACGATACAATGAAAAATGACAATAAGAACATGGTATTCTTTGACAAAGGCTGGATGGGATCTTCTACTTTAGGGGTATGCTACTCTTGGTATAGCGGTTGTTACATCATGGGTGGAATGAATTGGTATGTGGCAGGGTTAGATATTGTATTCAAAAAGACTGTAAATTGGGAATATGGACCCAATGCTCCTGCCGGAGGCAAGACTGATTTTGAGTCAGTTGCATTACATGAACTTGGGCATGGACATCAATTAGGACACGTAATTAATACAAACAATGTCATGCACTATGCAATAGGACCAAACACCAGTAGAAGAGTATTACAAACCAACGATACTGCATGTGGTAATTTTGTTATGCAAAAAAGTACATCTGCTGTTTGTTCAAGACCTGTAATGAAACTTATTTCTCAGGGTTCATGTATATTTGTTCCTCTTGCTGCAGATTTTACTATTGACAAATCGAATGTTTGTACACAAGACACGGTTGTATTCACTGACTTATCACAAGGAAATATTATTTCTTGGAATTGGAACTTTGGTTTAGGAGCCACTCCTGCTACTGCTACCGGTGAAGGTCCTCACAAAGTAATTTATACAATCGGTGGCAATAAAAAAGTGAATTTGACAATTAACTCCGGAAGTTCTTCTGATTTTAAAGAATACAATTCTATGATTTCTGTCAAATCAACGGCTCAACCAATTGCAAATTTTAACTCTAATTTTGTTGCTGGATGTGAAATTGCATTCTCTGTCCCCAATCCTCTTGGCACAACAACTTATACATGGGATTTTGATGGACAAGGAACAGCAACCGGAGACAATACTTCTTTCAGCTTTACCAATAATGGACCTGTGGATGTAAAACTTTTAGCGAGCAATTCTTGCAATGTAGATTCAATAACAAAAGAAATCAATTTTATATGTACCGACTTTATTCCAAATCTTGCATCTGCTTGTATTTCTGACACTGTTACATTCACCAACAACTCAGGAGCTGCTACTACCCTTTCTTGGAATTTTGGCGATAATGCAGTACCTGCTACAGCTTTGGGAACTGGACCTCATCAGGTAGTTTATTCTACAGGAGGTACTAAAAACATTAGCCTGACAACCAGCGACAATAATTCAAATCAGACCGTTTCAAAGTCAATTGCAATTAAGAATGCAAATCATGCTATTTCAAGCTTTACTTATGAGCATCAAGGTAACTTCGCTATTCAATTTACTAATAATTCTACTGGTATGAGCAATATATATGCATGGAATTTCGGTGATGGTAACACAAGTACAGAAACAAACCCGTTGCATACTTATTCTGCAAACCCAAATGGATTGAAAGTAACACTAAATGCACAGAACGTGTGCGACACTAGTGAATATGAAGTTACTTTACCACAATTTTCCTCAGTGTCATCGCTTTTAAATCCTTCTCAATGGATTATTTTCCCAAATCCTTCAAAAGACAAATTGAATATCAAATCAGAGAATAATACTTTGATTGAAAAAATTATTATTACTGACATGTTAGGTAAGCAAATATTTATTGAAGCACTTCAAATTCCAATCACTTCACATGTAATTGATGTCTCTGCGTTTGGTTTCGGAATATACACTATATGCATATACAGCAAGAACGGTGTGTTTAACCAACAATTTACTAAGCAATAGAAAGTAGTTTTTTATGCAATGCAATAACCTGCGGGATAATCATTTCTCGCAGGTTATTTTTTATAATGTAGTCTGCAAGTTTCATCTTTTGTTCTTCCGGCATTTGTTTTTCCATTCTTTTCAATACTTCTTCTTCTGTGATATGATCACGCTGGCACACTCTTTTGATTCTTAATTCTTTGTCGGCAACAACCAGAATTGTTTTATCTAATAGTAAATATGAACCGGATTCAAATAGAATGGCTGCTTCCTTGAGGGTATAAGGTGTATTTTGATGAGTATTGCAGAATGTAGCATAGTCTTCTGTAACCCTTGGATGAATGATTTGGTTGAGTTTGATTAGTTTTTGCTTGTCATTAAAAACAATAGATGCAATATATTTTCGGTTATAAGACCCAAATGCATAGGCTTGATTTCCAAATTCTATTGAAATTTCTTTGATAATATCAGGATGGTTTTCTGTTAACCATTTGGCTCTTTCATCTGCGTTGTAATAAGGCACACCAAGAGAAACAAAAACAGCGGAAACTGTTGTTTTTCCGCTGCCTATACCTCCGGTTATGCCAACTTTCAGCATAACAAAGTTTATTTTGAAGTGCCGTTTTGAGCTGCTATGCTTAACTCGGCAGAAATTCCTGACTTTTCAATTACAAAACTGGTTGCACCTTCGCAATCAATAAGTACCTTAGAATCGTATAAAGTATTCACTTTGCCGTGAATCCCTCCTGTTGTAACCACTTTGTCGCCTTTCTTTAATTCTTCAAGAAACTTTCTTGTTTTCTTGTTCTTACGTGTTTGAGGAAGAATCATAAAGAAATAAAATACAACAATGATAAGAATAAGGGGCAAAAATGAACCAATCCCTCCTTGAGGTGGCGGTGTGTCTAATAGAATACTTGCGATGTACATATTGAGTGTGTTAAATTATTTTGATTTTTTTGGTATTACAGTTGCTTTAATGGTCAAGTAAGCGTTTGCGTCTTTTGAATTGGTTGTTACAGTAACTCTTTTTGTATTTTCACCCAACTTTCCGGAACTGTTAAATGACACTTTCATTTTATTTTCTTGACCCGGTTTAATTGGTTCTTTAGGATAAACAGGAACAGTACATCCACAGTCTCCTTTTGCATCAGAAATCAACAGGTTGGATTTGCCCACGTTCTTAAATGTAAAAGTGGTTTCTACTATTTCACCTTCTGTGATTGTTCCAAAATCATGGTCATAAACGTTGAATTTTATCTCAGGCATTTCGTCTTTGTTTCCTTCAGGGTTGTCAGCTGTTGCATTGTCTTTTATCACATCCGGTGTAATCCCTGTCTTGTCAGCGTTGCCACAACCAAATAAAGTGATGGCTGCTACGCACGATACTAAAAAATATTTTTTCATTTGCATTTAAAAATAGATGGGCAAAAGTATTGCATTTTTAATTGTCTCGCAAGCCTCTACCCGCTTTCTTTATCTTTCCATCAGACAAGAATAAATCTTTGGTTTTATCAAGTACACCATTAATAAAAATGTGGCTTTTGTCTGTACTAAAAGATTTTGCTAAATCAATGTATTCGTTAATCGTTACTTTAACAGGTATAGTTGGAAAATACAAAAATTCGGTCATAGCCATCTCCATCAATACAATATCTACTTTAGCAATGCGCTCTGTATCCCACGACTTGGCAACTTCCTTTAATATCTTTTGATAAGACGCACTTTCAATGGTTGTTTTTTCTATCAGTGCTTTCACAAAATCATAATCCTCTTCTGTATCTTTATAAATTCGTTGTATGAAGAGTTTGCCTATATTAAAAGATTGTTTCAGAGAATCTGATAGCATTTGATAGAAAGAGAATACATCATAATCCCAATTGTAATAGATATCAGCCATTACGTCCTGAAAGTCAGTATTCTTTTCAAATAAGTACCCATACAACGCAAGAATAAATTCCTCTTGTTGTTTTTCATTTGGATTATCAAAAACAAGATAGTCTCTAATAAAATCAATCGAAGACAGCTCTTTAAATATTTTCTCGAAAAGTTCACCGTGATTTTTCCAATCATAGCTTGAGTTTCGAAGTAGCTTATCTAATTCCTTCGACTCTTCAACAAGTTTAACAAAGATATTTTCTTCTAAAAATGAGGTTAGCCTAACTTTCTCTTTATCAGGAAAGTATTTTGAAAGTTCAAAATCTTTTTCTGACATCAAGTAGTGCGCAAATGCAGATGGAAACAACAGTAGATGTCCATACATTTGCTCAAACATTTTTATATTCTCTTCAAACTCTGCAAATATTCGCTTGGGATTCGTCTCTCCGTTTGACCTTCCGGAAAATAGTGTTTGGAAGGCTTTGATTCTTAAATTTCTTCTTGATAACATAGAACTTATGAGGGGCGCAAATGTAAGTGTTTATTTTGGTGTGAAAAATCAATTTCAAACCTTATTCTTTTTCAATTCATTTGGGGAAAAGTAAAACTGACAAGTGTGTGGGTACTTTATAGAGTTTGACAGTCAAACACGGCTTTATAATTACATAGAAAAGGAATTTATTAGCGTTCTTTGCACACATGTATAGAATTGCGAAAGGGTGTTTAGCAGCAATATTATTAATCATCAGTGCTTGTTCATCAAACAAGACAACAGAGAATCTAAGCAACAAAAAAGAACTTATTCAGTATGCAAAACTCCTATCTATCAAAGAAGATGCAGACAGCTTTTATATTCATGTTTATGGATTAAACAACCAAACAACACATTTATCTGTGAGCAAATCCAATGAAATGCCATACAAAAAGATTGTATCATTATCTTCTGTTTTTTCCGGTTTCTTTTGTGAAATAGATGCACAGCAAAATATTACTGCTGTTGATGACATATCGTTTTTAAGTAATCCTATATTAATCCAACGAAGTAAAGACGGCACTTTGCCTTCTGTAGGTTTGGGTGGCAAAATTGACACAGAAAAGTTAATAAAACTCCAACCCGACTTAATCATTCATTCAGGATTTGGAGAGTTGTCTGCAGTATTGGAAGAAAAACTTAAGAGCTATGGTATCACTATCTTTCTTTGTAATAATTATTTAGAAGAATCACCCTTAGGTAGGGCTGAATGGATAAAAGCCTTTGGTATTCTATGTGGCAAGAAGGAAGAATCTTTTTCACTCTTTTCACAAATTAAAACTGAATACAACAAGCTCGCAAAGCAGGTATATCATACAAAGCCAACTGTCCTTGTTGGGATATTATTTAACGGAATCTGGGATGTTCCAGCGTCCAAGAGTTATACTGCTCAACTCATTCATGATGCCGGTGGTGATTATATTTGGAAAAACGAAGGAAGTAACGGAAGAATTCCATTAAGCTTAGAAATGGTTGCCCAAAAGGCTTTAAACGCTGATATTTGGTTACATCCGGGCACTTTCAACTCACTAGCAGAAATGAAAAAAGCAGAATATCGCTATACCGATTTCAAAGCTTTTAAAACCAGGCATATTTTCAATAATAACAAACAAGTCAATGAATATGGCGGAAATGCTTTCTGGGAAACAGCAGTTGTAAGTCCACAAATTGTTCTTCAAGATTTAATTCAGATTTTTCATTCTGACTCAACAAAAACACTGAATTACTATCAAAGATTAAATAAATAACTTAACCATTTGCTCTAATTGCTTTCACAGGTTGTAAGCGTGCAGCAACCCACGCAGGAATAATCCCCGCAATGACCCCTGTTACAATAGAAAACAAAACACCAACTACAAAATTATCTAATGACATATAGATTCTAAAACTGATGTCTTGAGCATTCGCAAGCAATATATTTGCAACGAATGCGATTCCATAAACAAAAGCAATGCCTATAATTCCGCCTAAAACACAAAGAACAATTGCTTCTGTTAGAAATTGCATCAAAATATAAAATCTCTTTGCTCCTAACGCTTTCTGAATACCAATAATACCTGTTCGTTCTTTTACAGAAACAAACATAATGTTTGAAACCCCAAATCCCCCAACCAACAACGCAAAACCTCCTATTATCAATCCAAAAAGATTCATTTTTTTGAAAAACGCATCAAGATACTGAATCAAAAAAGTCACCTTGTTTACTGCAAAGTTATCTTCCTCACTTGGTTTTAACCGCCTTATAGTCCGCATTGCACCTTTAATTTCATCTGCTAAAGCATCAATTGAAATCCCATCTTTGGCTTTTACCATAATCATTGGCGAATAGGTGCGCGTTTCAATACCGGTCATTCCTAATAAAAATGGCACTGGAACATACGCAATCTCATCTGAGGAATTATTCATCATATTTACTCCTTCATATTCGAGCACTCCAATGACTCGCATTAACTTCCCTGCGACTCTCACATTGTTTCCTATAGCCAATTCAGGGTTGTTAAACAACTTGGTAGCAACTGTGTTCCCTAATATTACAACCGAGTTTCCTTGTGTTGCTTCTTGCTCTGAAAAATACCTTCCATAACTAATTTTCAAATCTTGGATTCTATTAAAACCATAGGAAATCCCAACAATATCAACCCCTAATGCTTCAACCCCTGTATTGATATTTGACATATTGGTAGATAGGTAGTTCATTTTAAAACTAAAAGCATCTACTATGTCCGCAACATGCGATTGTTCTAACAACATCATTTCATTGAGTGAAGGATTCGGTCGTTGAATAAATTTCCACCAAGGGTATTCTTGTCTTTCCTCGGTTTCCCATGGAAACACATCAATATAAACAACACTTTTGCCTAATGAAGCTAAGCTATTTTGAACTTGAATTTTGAGAGAGTCAATGATAGTAAACACTGTGATAATGGAAAAGATTCCAATACTAATTCCACTTACAGACAATACAGATCGTATCTTGTTAGAACGCAGGGTTTGAAAAGCCATTTTGGCATTTTCAAATATAAGTAGTATAAATAGGCGGAATCGTGCTAACACACCTTCTAATCTTTGGTTCAAAAGTATTAGATAATTATAGAACAAAAAAAGGGGGCTATTTGCCCCCTTTTTCAACCTTTATGTTTATTATTATTTTCTTATTCAACAATAAATTTACCTTTCATTAAAGCAGAGTGACCTGGGAAAGAGCAAAGGAAATCATAAGTACCTTTAGCAGGTGCAGGGAATTCAATTACATCAGTTTCACCGCCACCAATTAACTTAGTGTGAGCAATTACACTGCTTGCCATATCAGCAGGGATATAGTCAGTATCTTTTGCTTTAATAGCTTTTGTGCTGAACATAGCAAGGTCTGTACCTTGAGCTAACAAAACAAAATTGTGACCCATCACTGTTGCTGGAGCTTTACCAACATGGTGGAGGGTAAGTTTTACAGTTTGACCTTCTTTTACTTTAATTTCAGTAAGGTTAAACTTCATTTGGTCATTGCCTTCGATTGCTACTTCAGCAACAGCAGGTGCAGCTTGTTCAGCAGGTGCAGTCTCTGCAGGTGTTTCAGCAGGAGTTGTTTCTTCAGTTGCAGGAGTTGTTTCTTCAGCAACGGGTTCAGTAGGTGCATTGTTACAAGCAGCAAATAAGAATGCTACGCTTGCTAGGGTTAAAATTGATTTTTTCATTTTGATTTATATTTTTTGTTTTATAAAGGTTTCTATTATTGAGCCATCTGTTTTTCCATTGCTATTGATTTTGGGAATAGAATGTTATTTTCCAAATGGATGTGCAAATGTAAATCTTCTTCGAATTCATGCAACATCAATAGTGTAATTTTATAGGTATTACATCCATCAGCAGGTACTGTAAAATGATTGGTTAGCTTAGATATTTCTCTGAATCTCTCTCCTTCTGTATCATGTTCTTCCATCATAACATTAATGGGACCTGAAATGCTTCCAAAAGGTGCTTCGGATTTGGTATTGGTCAATTTGGCTTGAACCATTTTTCTGATAGCAGGAAACAACATCAGTTCCTCTTTTTTCATGTGTCTTGATAACTCGCCAACCGAATCTTTAAAAAGTTGTTCTACTTTAGCTAACTCAGGATGTCTTTCTCCGTGTACACGAACAATCTTTTCAAGAAAAGGCATGATTTCTCTTGACTTAGTTTCCACATATCTATGGTGCGTTTTTTCAATATAATCTGCAAGCAAATCTAAGGGCCAAGATGCATAGTCTATATTTGAACCACCTTTGTTTTGAGCTACTTCTTTGAGTGCATCTATGAGTGGGTCTATTGCAATGTTGTCTTCTGCACACACTTCCGCAATTGACCGATTACCATTACAACAAAAGTCAATTCCTTGTTGCTTAAAAACAGAGGCTACACGGTAGTCTTGCGCTACCAAATCCCCTACAATTGTGTCTTTCGATACTTCCATAATTATTTTATTTTATTGTTCTTATTAAATTTTCTCGGCAATAATGGCTATTGAATTCATATGCTTGTCATGTTTTTTAAAAACTCTTTTCATCTCATTGATTCTTGTTCTCGCAGCCTTATTTCGCAGTATGTTGAATGTGATTTTCATTGCCCTCCAAAATCCCTCATCATCAAAAATTCTTTTGCTCTCTAACAAATGCATTGCATTCGTATAGACTTGCTTGATTTTAAATCCTTCTTTTTCCAATAATTCCTTCCATTCATTTTCGGTTAGCGGACGCGCATTTACCTTAATACATATTGCTAAATCTCTTTGAATCTGCTCTTTTTGTTCTTCATTGACATCTACCAACCCCAATTCATGAATTGCATACAAGCCTCCCTTTTTCAATATCCTATGAGATTCACGTATAATTTCAGACTTGCGATGATCTGCGTGCATTGTCAGCATAGCTTCTCCATACACTTTATCCTTTGAATCGTTGTCCAAATGGGTTTCAGAAGCTTGACCTAAAATAAATTGAATATTATTCCCTTTGATTTTCTGCTTCAACAGTCTCACTGCATCTTCATCTGCATCAACACCAACATAAGAATGTGGCAACTTTGCTAATGTTAATGATGCAGTATAGCCCAAACCTGGCGCAAATTCCACTATATCATCTTTGTGATTAACATCCAACCCTGAAACTAATTTCTGAGTTAATTCTTTGCCTCCGGGTCTAAGAACCCTCTTGCCCATTTTAGCTAATATCCAATGTCCTTGTGCTCTTGAAAAATCCGTAACTTCCATCGTGCTCTCTTTTACTAATTTGTTTAAATTAATGTTTTAAAAAGGTCAAGCCTTCTGCCAATCCGGTTGTTAAATCAAATACACTGGTTGTTTCTAACATCCTTTTTAGTTCTTCTCTTATTTTTTTAAAGCGAGAATGTACTGGACAAGGTTTGTTATCATTACATTCACTTAGCCCTAAACCACAGCCGTTATATATTTCATCTCCGTCAAATGCTTGCACTATGCTGCTTAATTTTATTTTAGACATTTCGCTAAGATGAGTTTCAAAACCTCCGGTTGGTCCTTTCACAGACTGAATAATTCCATGTCTGGAGAGGTGTTGTAATATTTTTGCTGTAAATGCTTTTGGAGAATTGATGTTTTCTGAAATATCTGTTAAACTTACTCTTCTTCCATTAAATGAGTTTGAAGCTATATATAAGGTAGCTTTTATACCGTATTCACAAGATTTAGAAAACATTGACCTTTATTTTTCGAGTGCAAAAGTATATTGATTTTCTATATCGGACAAGGATATCCTAAATTATTTTTTAATCATTCTAAATAAGAATCATTAAAACCTGAAAACCAACCCCATACCAAGTCCGAAATCTGTGGACACAACCGTTTGTTGAGGTGTAATCTTGGGTTTAATACTTAAACTTTTGTTGACATCGAAATTATATAAATGAGCATCAACAGCGGCATCTACAATATTTAAGGTATAAATAAGTGCAACACCAATAATAGAAAGGTCTCGGTTATTTCTAAAATAATCGCGATTGGAGCGCAGATACTCATCAGGATACACTGCATAATTCATATTCATAGCTGCTGTGTCTTTATTACTGCGAGCAATTAATTCATTCTGATATGCACGAAAAGACTGTTGGTTTTTAATTATTGAATAAGAAAGTGCGCCCAAGCCTGCATAAATGATAGGCACTTTCCAATATTTCTTATTATAAATCTGTCCTGCACCAGGCAAAACAGCAGATAAGACGGAAGCCAAATGCGGAGAATGAGACTTTGGTGTTGGCGAAAAACGCAAAAACAATGAATTAAAATCCTCTGCTTGCAGCCCTTGAATGCCTGTAAAAAGGACAAGCCACATTGTTATTATGCCCTTTCTTAATCGCATAGATTTAGGATAACTTATCTAGAATCTGCTTCAACTCTTTTTCATCATTAAACTTGATTGTCAATATTCCTTTATTTCCTTTACCCGATTTCAAGTTTAACTTTCCTTTTAAGAACCCTGAGTATGTAGAAAAAGCTTGAGGTAAAATCAGCTTTTTATCTTTTTTAGGACGTGTACTACCATGTTCCTTCACAATTTTTTCTGTTGCTCTTACAGAAAGATTGTCTTGTGTAATTCTTTGGAATAAAGCTAATTGATCTTGCTCATCTTTCAGTCCAAGTATTGAACGCGCATGTCCCATCGAAAGTTCATTGTTCTTGATAGCGGCTTGAATTTCATCCGGCAATTTGAGCAAACGCATGTAATTAGCTACGGTTGATCTATCCTTCCCTACTCTTTCACCCAATTCATCTTGTTTCAAATCACATTCTTCAAGCAACCTTTTATATGACAAAGCAATTTCAATCGCATTGAGATTTTCTCTTTGAATATTTTCAATCAACGCCATTTCAAGCATATCCTGATCGTTTGCGATTCTGACGTATGCAGGAATACTGTTTAGTCCGGCAAGGATTGCTGCACGAGTTCTTCGCTCTCCTGAAATTAATTGGTATTTATCATAGCCCATCTTGCGAAGGGTTACAGGTTGAATGATACCATGTAACTGAATAGAGGCAGCAAGCTCTTCTAATGCTTGTTTCTCAAATTCTGTTCTGGGCTGGAATGGATTTGCTTCAATCTGATTAATCGGCACTTCGCTCACACTGCTAACAACTTTGTTATCTCCAAACTCTTCTATATTGATATTTTCGGAGGCAAGCAGTGCAGACAATCCTTTACCAAGTCCACTTTTCATATTCTTTGACATCCTTTTTAAAAATTATATTGCAATGGTTGCATCTTTAAACTGGGTCATACCATTTTTTTGCATCACTTCACGAGCAAGGTTCAGATAATTCACCGCACCTTTACTTGTTGCATCATGTTCTAAAACAGGTAATCCAAAACTTGGAGCCTCTCCCAACTTGGTATTGCGATGAATAATGGTGTCAAACACAAAGTTTTGGAAATGCATTTTTACTTCATCCACCACTTGATTAGACAAACGCAAGCGTGAGTCATACATGGTCAATAATATTCCTTCAATTTCTAAATTTTTATTTAGGTTCTGTTGGATAATTTTTATGGTATTGAGCAGTTTACCCAATCCTTCTAATGCAAAGTATTCACACTGTACGGGGATGATGATTGAATCCGCTGCAGTTAATGCATTGGTTACTAAAATACCCAAAGAAGGAGAACAATCTACAATAATAAAATCGTATTCATCTTTGACCCCTTCAAACATATTTTTCATAAACAACTCTCTATTGTTGCTGTTGACCATTTCTATTTCAAATCCAACTAAATCAATGGATGAAGGAAGTAAGTGTAAAAATGAGTTATCGGTATGCAAGATTGCATCTTTCACTTTCGCGCTACCATTCAAACACTCATACAATCCGGTTTTGATATTTCTTGGTTCAAAGCCAAATCCTGATGTTGCATTTGCCTGTGGGTCTGCATCCACAAGTAAGGTTTTACATTCCAATACGGCTAAACTTGCTGCTAAATTAATTGCGGAAGTCGTTTTGCCAACTCCGCCTTTCTGATTTGCTATTGCTATTATTTTTCCCATTTCTATGTATTATATGCTAAATATTTCTCCTATTCCCGGCAGGATTAGTTCAATTCCGGCTTGTTTAAATTTTTGTATTGCTTCTTGATGATTAATTTCAATGTATCCAAAAGTATCGAAGTGCATTCCAACAATTTTATTGCATTGAATAAATGCAGCGGCTCTTATGGCATCCTCTATTCCCATTGTAAAATTATCGCCAATGGGCAGAAATGCAAAATCAAGGTTAAATTGCTCACCAATCAATTTCATATCATAAGTGAGTGCAGTATCACCTGCGTAGTAAAAAGTACGCTCTTTCGATTCTATTACATAACCACAGGGATTTCCGCCATAAGAACCATCAGGAAAAGCACTGGAATGGATTGCATTAACCATTTTTACTCGTCCAAAATCAAAATTCCAAGCGCCTCCAATATTCATGGGATGTACAGACTTACATCCTTGCTTGGAAGCCCAATCTGTTATTTCAAAAATTGAAACTAAAGTTGCTCCTTTTGTTTTGACAAAATGCAATGTATCGCCAAGATGATCTCCATGAGCATGGGATAAAAGTAGATAATCACTGTGAATAGTGTCTATATTAATACTCTTTGCTAAAGGATTGTCAGAAATAAATAGGTCAAAAACAATACTTTTGTCCGCAATATTTACCCTAAAACAAGATTGACCGTAATATGTTACATCCATGACGCGATTTTACATTTTTAGACTGCACAAAAATACTCTGATGAAACCGGTAAACTCTTTTCCAGCTCTTTTAATTGTAAACATTTTACTTATACTTTTTGGGTGTAACCATGTGGATAAATCTAATCCTGTCAATTTTTTCAGATATAATGAGGATGCAGGCATAACCACTCTTGACCCTGCTTATGTCAGGAGTCAAGCTGAAATTTGGGCGTGTAGCCAGATTTTTGAAGGTCTGGTTGAGTTAGATGACAAGTTAAATGTCATCCCTTGTATTGCACATAGTTGGGAGATTTCAAATGACAACAAACGCTTTCTGTTTCACTTAAACACAAATGTCTTTTTCATTGATTATCACGGTAATCAAAGGCGCAAACTCACTGCTTCCGATTTTGTTTACAGTTTTTCTCGTATTGTCAAAAAAGAAAATGCTTCTCCAGGCAGTTGGATTTTCAATGATAAAATTGACATGAGTGTCTTTGAAAGTGGTAACGAACATCATTCTTCCTTCCCTTTTCGTGCAATCAACGATTCTACTTTTGAAATCAATCTTACAGTTGCTTTCGCTCCATTTCTTTCATTGTTAGCAAACCCATATTGCTTTGTAGTTATGCCGGAAGAAGCAGAAAAAGAAGGCAAATCATTCAGAGAGAAACCAACAGGAACCGGTCCGTTCAGACTTGTTCGTTGGGATGAGGATGTGCAACTGCTGCTTCACAAAAATCCTTTCTACCATCAACACGCTGAGACCAAGCAACTGCCTTTATTGGATGGAGTTTTAATTGATTTAAACAAAAACAAACAAGCAGCATTCATGGGGTTTATTTCAGGCAAATATGACTTTTTTAATGGTGTAAACCCTACCGTCAAGGATGAATTGTTTAACCAAAACGGAACGCTAAAGGAAAAATATCAAAGCAAATTCACTCTCAAATCTGCTCCATTTCTTAATTCTGAATTTATCGGGTTTTATTTGGAGGATACGCCAACCGGCATAACTAAAGAGCAATTTCACGAATTGCGCAAAATGCTTAATCTGGCAACAAATCGTAATGAAATCATTACTTATTTAAAAAACGGATTAGGTTATCCTGCCGACAAAGGATTTATTCCTTATGGAATTGCGGCCTACGATTCTGCGCGGACTGCTTCCCTCCTCTACAATCCTGCACAAGCTGAGGCATGGATGAAACAACAAGGGTTCAATGCAAAAAATCCTTTGAAATTAACCCTCAACACCACTGCTGACTATATTGACATTGCTGTTCTACTCAAAAATCAATGGAAAAAAATTCTTATAGATTTAACAATTGAGATTCATCCGGGAAGTTTTCTTCGACAACTCCGCAACCAAGGAAAAGCCTTGTTGTTCCGCGCAAGTTGGATTGCTGACTACCCAGACCCTGAAAATTTTATGGCATATTTTTACTCGCCCTTTCTCAGCCCTAACGGACCTAATTACACTCATTTTCACAACAAACAATTTGACGAACTCTATCTGAAATCCATCTCTGAAAGCAATGCCCATCAACGCTTGTCATATTTAGCTCATATGGATAGTATTATTACAAAAGAATGTCCTGTTTTATTTCTGTTCTATGATAAAAGTGTACGACTGGTTGCCAAACATGTCAATGGATTAGAAGCCAACCCTATGAATCTTCTCAAACTTAAGTACGTTTCCAAATCAAAATGACAAAAGACGTTATCACAATACGGGAACTTATCTTTGGAAGCAGCGAACAAAAAGAAAGTATTAAACTTCGCGATGAAATATTGCGCAAACCGCTTGGATTGCATTTTTCAGATGAAGAATTACAGAACGAACATAATCAAATTCACATAGGTGCATTTCTGGATGGTAGAATCGTTGGAATATTGTTACTCATGCCGCTTAGTAATACAGTGATAAAGATGAGGCAAGTGGCAGTGGACAACAATTTACAAAGGAAAGGAATAGGTAAAAAATTGGTCTTATTTGCCGAAAACTATGCAAAACAACAAAGTTTTAAAGAAATAACGCTTCACGCTCGTAAAAGCGCAACTGAATTTTATCTTAATGCAGGGTTTCAAATTGAAGGAAATCCTTTTATTGAGGTTGGGATTCCTCACTACTTAATAAAAAAACATATATGAAAGTAAAAGTTGATTGCGGTAGCACAAAATGTGATTTCTTATTTATTGAAACAAGAAAAATTCTCAGTTGTCCCGGGTTTAACCCCAATATTTCAGATAATCATGTTTTAGAGAATAACATCAATTCAAATCAGGAATTAAAGGTGATGTTGCAACAAAGTTCTGAAATTGTTTTTTATGGGACAGGCTGTGCAAAGAATGCAAATAAAGAGCGCGTTTTAAAAGTCCTATCAAGCCTTGTTCCAAATGCAGCAATTGTGGTTAAACACGATTTAGATTTAACGCTGGATGCATTGGCTGGGAATACACCTTGCTATGTAAACATTTTGGGCACAGGCAGTAATTCTTTGTTTTATGACGGGAAGCACCCAATTCAAATCGTCCCTTCATTAGGTTATATATTAGGTGATGAAGGAAGCGGCACCTGGTTTGGCAAACAAATTTTAAAAGACTTTTTTTACAAGAAATTACCTTTAGAAATTGAAAAAGCAATCAATGAGAATGAACAACTCAAGATTGAGCAAGTCATTGAGAGAATTTATAGAAGTGAGGGCGCAAACAGATTCATCGCGAGCTTTGCCCGTTACCTCTCCGACTTTCGAAGTACTGAATACGTTCAAGCACTCTTGCACAAAGGATTTCAAAGTTTTTTAGATGCATTTATTTTCTCTTCACAACCGGTTGACTGTCCGCTACATTTTTCAGGTTCTATTGCATTCCATTTTGCGGATGAATTAAAATCAGTTTTGCTTGAAAATAACCTTATTGCTGGCAAAATAGTTAAATCGCCTTTAGAAGCTTTGATTGATTAGCGCTAACTAATTAAACCAAGAATCTGTTTCACACTATCCTTGTTGGGCAACAACGAATATAACTTGACTTGATAGTCATGTTTAATTTTTAAGATTAAAAATAGAAACTGAGCACAGTAGCCACACACTACACCTAATACAAAACCGTTTACTCCAAAATAATGAGACAATATCATAAATCCTGCAAATCCAACTAAAGCACCTATTGCATTGGCTACAATAAGCACAACAAATCGGTTAGCCGCATGATAAAAATGGCTGATAATTGATGATATGGACTGTAGAAGCACCATTGGCGAGAACAACAGAAACATGGTTCCAAGTCCTGCAAACTCTTTCTTTAATAACCAAATCCAAAATTCGTCAGGAATGAAAATAAGTACCAACACGACCGGAATAACACAGAGCAAGGAAAGACGTGCATATTTGAGTACATCAGGTATGTCATCTGCGGGATTTTTAGAATGAATAATTTTAGCATGTAAAATCTGACCCAATGAAGCTGCAATAATCAACACCCCCTCACCTAATACCACCACATTTGAAAAAACTCCTAAGTTTTCCATTCCAAATAGCAAAGGCATGAGAAAAAACGGCAGTCTGGTTGCAATAAATTGTATCAGATGCCCTGATTGTGAAAGTGCTCCATTTTTAAAAATTACCTTGCTTAGTTCTTTACTTCCTTTGGGTTTAATTGAACAATCTGCAAAAAGTTTGAGTCGCATAAAAGTAAACAAATCTGCAAGTAACCAAGCAGCTAATAAACACAGAAAATACTCCCTCACGCCAATATTACTTACTCCTTTTACTAAAGCAAAAACTGCAAAACCGGTAATCGATAAAAAGGGAACTAACGCAAATGCATAATTTCTTGCGTTGAGTTTACCTTTACCTATCAAAATTGCGCCATGTGTATTAAACACTCCCATTAACAAAAGAGCAATAGGAATAACAATAGAGTATGCACTTTGGTTTAAAGGAAAAATAAGGTAGAATAACAACACAAAGCATGAAAGGAATACTACCCATTTTAATGCAAAAGCCCATAATTGCTTAGCCGGATACTTTGCACTCAAATTTATCAAAGCGCTTCCGGTAACAAAATCACTGACAATCACCCAAGCACCAATCCAAGACAATAAAAAACTAATCTCTCCTCTAATCTCAGCACCCAACCAACGTGAAGTCAGTACTACTGCCAAAACTCCACAGCAAACACCAATAGCTTTGGAAATAAATGAATGAATAACAAGGTTTTTTGCGGCCAATACTGAACTCCTCTTATGCGAGTGCCAAATAAATGTATGTTTTGTTATGATACAAAAAATATTGCTGTTAAATCATTCTATCTTTGCCACATGCAGTTACAAGAGATTCTGAAAGATGTGAAATCGGTTGCTTTAGAAGTTGGAACATTCATAGAGAATGAGCGAAAAAACTTTGATAGCAATATTGTACAAGAAAAGAGTCCCAATCAATTGGTGAGTTATGTAGATATTGAGGCAGAAAAGCAAATCATACAAGGCTTATCAGCCATTCTTCCGCAAGCAGGATTTATTGGAGAGGAAGCTACACATAATTCCGAACAAAAGGAATACACATGGGTCATTGACCCTTTAGATGGTACAACCAATTTCGTACACAATCTTCCTGTGTTTTGTATCAGTATCGGCCTATTGCATCAAAACAAACCCATCTTAGGCGTAATATATGAACCGAATCGCAAAGAGTTGTTTTATGCTTCTGAAAATAGCGGTGCTTTCCTTAACAACCGCAATATCCGTGTTACACAAACTGAAACCCTTCAACGCACTTTACTTGCAACGGGTTTCCCTTATTATGATTTTGACAAAGTCAGAGCATTTTTAAACGTGTTGGATTATTTGATGAAAAACACTAGAGGTCTCAGAAGAATGGGGTCAGCAGCCGTTGATTTAGCCTATACGGCTTGTGGTCGTTTTGACGGTTTCTTTGAATACGGATTGAGTCCTTGGGATGTTGCAGCAGGTGCTTGTATTGTGAAGGAAGCAGGAGGCATTGTTTGTGATTTTAGAAATGGAAATGATTTTTTGTTTGGCAAAGAAATTATTGCATGCAATACTCAGATAGCACTATCGCTTGTACCCTTTATTTCAAAACAATTTCATCCTACAAACGATTAAACACAAAAAGGTAATTATTCATTTTTAATAATAAAACTCCTTTCGCTAAAAGCAGGCAAGGCAGGAGCAGCTTCATAGAAATGTTCAATCATATCCTTTGAATCCATTAATCCCAAACTGTATAGTACAGGCACAAAGTGATCAGGTGTGGGGGCTGCCAACTTTCCTAACTTATTACTGCTTTCATAATTGATGATTGACTCAACATCTCTTTTGTCAATTTTATCTTTTATCCAAAGGTCATACTCAATCTCCCAGCCATAAGGGCTTGCATCGTTTGATTGCATTTTTTGACCCGCTAATCGCAAATTGTGAATCAAAGCACCACTGCCGATAATCAAAACTCCTTTATCACGCAAGGACTTCAGCTCTTTACCTAACTCATAATGATATTGAGGATTGGCATAATAGTCAATGCTTAGTTCAAACACCGGCACATCAGCCTCCGGAAATAAATGCATTAGCATGGGCCACGCACCATGATCCAAACCCCAATCTGTGGTTTCTACAATCGAAGGTACGATTGACTTGAGTTCTTTGGCAAGCCCCGGTGCTCCTTGTGCTTGGTAATAAACTTTGTAATACTCTTCAGGAAAACCGTAGTAATCAAAGATTTGTTGCTGTTCTTGTGCAATGTTCACATAGGTTCCCTTAGTACACCAATGAGCAGATACTACCACTGCCGCTTTTACGTCATAATCTTTCTTTAATTCCTTGCCTAACTCATAGAGTTTTTGCCAAAATGGTCTTTGCTCTCTGGTGAGTGGAATATCAAATGGATTGCCATGCGAAGTAAACAATACAGGCATCCGTTTACTCTGTTTAGGTAGCCCGTCTGTAAATGCTTTTAAATTTCCTAATGTGCCCATAGCCAATAGTCCTGCAATTGTACTTAAAAACTCTTTCCTTTGCATAAGAAACAAAAATATAAAGAATTACACTTTCATTGATTCTCCTAATAGCAATGTTTGTCTAAAACCTTAAAATTTCGTCAAAATACGATTGCCTCTATTGCCTAATCCAAGTCTGAGTTCTACCTAATAGCGAAAAACCGATATACCCTCTGATTTCTAAGTTTCCTTTTTTATTGATTTTTGCTTCGCAACTATACGTCTTCCCTGTTTTAGGGTCTGTAATATTTCCATCAACCCATTCATTCCCTTTCTTTACAAGTCCTTCCACTATTTCAAGACCAATCAAGGGTTGATTTTTCTTGCTTCCGCTACATTCAACACATTTGTCATGCTTTGGTTTGATAAGCAGTTCAACAATTTTACCATAATATTTTCCATCACTCTTTTTGTATATTTCAACAATTGATTTTGCTTTTCCTGTTTCATCATCAATGGTTTTCCACTTTCCTTCAATCGTAGGTGAGTTTACAGAAAAGAGAATGGATAAAATTGCGAATAGTATTGTATAATTCATAGCTTTTTTATTTGGTAAATGCGAAGATAAGAGAATAACTCAATAATCGAATAGGAAGAAAAATCGAATGACAAAATTCTTTTAAGAGTGATGCTGTTGCTTGTATTTTAACCAATCTTCGTGTAATTTCCCTCCAACTAATTTATCTATTGGAAATGTAAACAAATCTTCAGTTATGTCAGACCATTTAACCCAACGATATCGCTCCTGTTCATTGTAAAAAGGATTCGTATATGGCTCAAATTGTAAATTGTTTTCTTGAGCGTAATGAATCTTAAAATAAACACTAATAATCTGGTCTGTTTCTAACCAAGCAGATTGAACAAAAAAGTCGGTAATGTAAAACAATTCATGTACTGTAATCTCCAAATTCAACTCCTCTTTAAACTCCCTTTTTAAACAATCTTGCAATCCTTCGCCCCACTCTAACCCACCTCCGGGAAATTTTGTAAAAAACTTATTCCAACGAAATTCATCACTCACAAGTATTTCATTGTTGTCATTGAACAAAATACCATAAACACGAATGTTAAATCGCTTGTTCATTCAAAAACTTTTCAGCATTTTTAATATCGCTATGTAGCAATGTATCTTTGTCTCTGAATGGCACAACCCTTCTGAATGAATCAAAAATCCCTTTGAGTTTTGCAGATGTTTTTTCAGTTCCTCGAAAGTCCAGCGCTTGACATGCACACAACATCTCGATTGCAAGAACAGTTTGTAAGTTCTTAGTAATTTTATAGAGTTTTGTTGCAGCATTCGCACCCATACTCACATGATCTTCTTGACCATTGCTGCTGACAATACTATCAACAGACGCGGGGGTTGCCAATATTTTGTTCTGACTTACAATTGATGCCGCAGTATATTGTGCAATCATATAACCACTGTTCAAGCCTGCATTGGGTATTAGGAAAAGTGGCAATCCGCGCTCCCCTGAAATCAACTTATATATTCGCCTTTCACTGATGGATGCCAATTCTGATGCTGCTATTGCAGAAAAGTCAAGTTGAAACGCCAATATCTCTCCATGAAAATTACCCGCACTTAAAATTTTATCCTCATCAGGAAAAACATTGGGGTTGTCTGTAACTGCATTTATTTCTGTCTCAACAATGTCTATTGCTTGCTGCAATACCTGCTTACATGCTCCATGCACCTGTGGGATACAACGAAATGAATAAGGATCTTGAACATGTTGTTTAAGCTGCTTTGCAATTTCAGAATCTTTTCTTAATGCAGTAATTGTTTGAGCCGTTTCAATCTGACCTCTGTGAGGGCGAATGGAATGAGATTCAGGTGCAAAAGGTTCTTCTCTTCCATCAAAAGCTTCAATTGACAATGCAGCTATGATATCTGCCCATTTACTTAATTTACTCAATTCACTCAAACACCACACTCCAAAAGCACTCATAAACTGCGTACCATTAATTAATGCCAACCCTTCTTTCTCTCCCAACTCAACGGGCTTCAATCCTGTATTAGCCAAAAACTCAGCTCCGGTCATAGTTCGCCCTTGATGTCTTACCCACCCTTCGCCAAATATTGGAAGACACAAATGGGATAAAGGTGCCAGATCTCCTGATGCCCCCAATGAACCTTGTTCATAGACTATCGGAAAGTAATTGTTATTATACAATGCTGCTAATTGTTCAACAGTGGACAGATTAACACCTGAATACCCTTTGGCTAATGATTGCACTTTGAGCACAAGCATGATTTTAACAATCTCTTCTTCAATTTCATCTCCTGTTCCGCAAGCATGCGAACGCAATAAATTGTACTGAAGGTTACACATGTCAGCAGGAGGTATGATATGATTACACAGTGAGCCAAATCCGGTATTGATACCATAGATTGGTTCTTTTGAAGTTTTAATTTTATCTTCAAGAAACATTCTGCAAGTCACTATACTATCCTTAGCATTTTCGCTTAATGACAATTGCTCATTACCCTGTACCAACTTCCTGACTTGGTCAATCGTGATATTTGATTTTGGCTCTATTCTCATTACTTCACTGTATTAATAAATTCGTCAATAGATAAGGTTTGCTGATTGCCGCTCAAAAGATTCTTCAGCGTTATCTGATTCTCTAGCATTTCATTTTCCCCGACAATTGCAACAGATTGAATTTGTTCTGCATTTGCATAATCCAACTGCTTTTTCAACTTACTTGGCTCCGGATAAACTTTGCAGCTCACTCCTTTGCTTCTCAGCATCTCCGCTACTTTGATACAATAAGAAACAGCTTCGAAACTCATTCCACAAAACAAAACCTTACAATTCGCTTCATTGCCAGTCGGGAAAAGTTGTAAAGCTTCCATCAAATCATAAATTCTATCCGCTCCGAAACTAATTCCCACTCCTGATATACCCGGCATGTCAAAAATACCCGTTAGGTTGTCATATCTGCCTCCGGCTGCAATACTGCCAATACCGCTGTTTGGCACTTTCACTTCAATGATACATCCTGTATAATAGCTTAACCCTCTTGCTAAAGTTCCATCAAACAGTACATTTTTGCTAAATCCACTTGCGGTTAAATACTTTAGAAGTTCCTCCAATTCCACCAGACCTTGCAAACCTATTGTGCTATTGGACAACAATGCTTTCCATTGAGCAATGCTTTCGGTTGAAAGTGCAGAAGAAATCAAAAATTGCTCAGCAATTTGAATTTGAGTATCTGCAAAACCTCGTTCTTTGAATTCATTTAAAACACCCTCCTTGCCTATTTTATCAAATTTGTCCAGCGCGACTGTAAACTGAGAAAACTTATCTGGAGCACCTATCACTTCTGCTACTCCTTCTAGCACTTTGCGATTATTAAGATGAATGACATAGCCTTGAATGCCTAACTTCTCAAATGCCCTATGAAATATAGCAACCAAATCCGCCTCCGAAGTCAGACTGTCTGTACCAATAATATCAGCATCACATTGCCAAAACTCTCTATATCTGCCTTTTTGAGGTCTGTCAGCCCGCCAAACCGGTTGCATCTGATAGCGTCTGAAAGGGAATTTTACTAAATGCCTGTTCATACTAACATATCTTGCAAAAGGAACAGTTAAATCATATCGTAGTCCGCGACTTGCCAGTATTGGTAAAGTTTTTTTGGATGTTAAACTTCCTATTGATGTACTTTCTCCAAAGGATTTATTGACATTACCCCAAAAATCACCACTGTCTAAAATCTTAAATAACAGTTGGTCGCCCTCATCTCCATACTTGCCGGTCAATGTTTCAATATTTTCTAATGCAGGAGTTTCAATTGCATGAAATCCATAGAGTTGAAACACCTTTTCAATGGTATTAAAAATGAATTTTCTCTTTTTCATTTCTTCAATACCGAAATCTCTCGTTCCTTTTGCCAATGACACTTTTCCCATTGATATATTCTTTGTTTGCTTAGAGTGTTCAAAAATAGACAAAATTCACTCTTTTAACGGGTCACTTTCTTGAAGAATCTTCATTTCTTTTTCGACTCACACTGACACAAATACATCATTCAAAAACCAAAGAAAATATCTTTCCATCCTATCTAAATTCAAATTAAAGAAGTATGTTTGCAGTCGTAAAAACTAACGATTGTTAGTTTGAATTAATTATTAATCAAAATACAAAATAAACAAATGAAATTTGAGAGAAGACCATGGGCAGAGCCCTACAAAATCAAAGTAGTTGAACCTTTGAAAATGACAACACAATCTGATAGAGAGAAATTCATTAAAGAGGCTGGGTACAATACATTTTTGTTACGTTCAGAAGATGTTTACATAGACCTTTTAACCGACAGCGGAACCAATGCCATGAGTGACAACCAATGGGCAGGCATGATGCTCGGAGATGAAGCTTATGCAGGAAGCACCAACTACTACCATCTTGAAGCTAATGTTAGAAAATACTATGGTTACAAACATTTGGTGCCAACGCACCAAGGCAGAGGAGCAGAAAATTTACTTTCTCAATGTCTAATTAAGCCCGGTCAATATGTTCCCGGAAACATGTATTTCACAACCACCAGAGCCCACCAAGAATTGGCTGGCGGAACTTTTGTAGATGTTATTATTGATGAAGCACATGATTCTCAGATTCAACACCCATTCAAAGGAAACGTCAGCTTAGAAAAATTCAGCAATTTGATTGATAAAGTTGGGGCAATAAATATTGCTTACATCACGATTGGAGCAACAGTGAATATGGCAGGGGGACAACCCGTTTCTATGGCAAACATCAAGGCTGTTCATAAACTTGCACACCAACACGGAATTAAAGTGGTATTAGATGCCACTCGCGCAATGGAAAACGCATATTTTATCCAGCAAAGAGAAGAAGGCTATCAAAACAAATCTGTTGCAGAAATTTTGAAAGAATTTGCATCTTATTCAGATGCTGCCACAATGAGCGGCAAGAAAGACCTTTTGGTCAATATTGGTGGATTTATTGCACTGAATGATGACGATGTCTTTGAAGAATTACGAAATATGGTAGTTCTATATGAAGGCTTGCATACTTACGGAGGTTTAGCAGGGCGCGATATGGAGGCTATGGCAAGAGGTATGGAAGAAGCGATACAAGATGACCACATGAAAGCCCGTGTAGAACAAGTCGGTTATTTGGGGGAGTTATTAGACCATTACAACATCCCGACCGTAAAACCTTTTGGCGGACATGCTATTTTTCTTGATGCAAAACGATTTTACCCACATATTCCTCAAACACAATATCCGGCTCAAACCTTAGCTGCAGAACTCTATGTAAATTCAGGTGTTCGTACCATGGAAAGAGGTGTAGTTTCTGCCGGCAGAAACAAGGAAACCGGAGAAGAATATTTTCCGGCATTAGAACTTGTACGACTTACCATTCCAAGAAGGGTTTATACTCAAGCCCACCTCGACATTACCGCATATTCCGTTGCAGAAGTGTTTGAAAATCGCAGTAAAGTAACAGGGTTAAAAATGATTTACGAACCCAAGTACCTTCGATTCTTCCAAGCAAGATTCGAAAAACTCTAAGTATTTAATAAACATTACATGTCATCAATCACGATTCATGTGTTAATACAACAATTCTTTAGAAAGAATACAATCCGAGCTACTGTAAAGCAGCTCGGATTGCTTTTTTTACTGAACAACAGTGTAACAGAATTGTCTGTTTGGAAAGGGTGTTTATATTTGTGAGGGATTAACGTTTTGTTAGAACAACGATAGAACGTTATGCCTTTAATGAAAAATAAAGTAATATTGTAACTCTAAATTTAATTCTTATGAAAAGAGTCTTTACAAATCTCCTCTTGTTATCATTCTTAACAATCATAACACCTCATGTTTATTCGCAAATCAGTACTGCGAATGTAAAAATCATTGACAACAGTCATAAATTCTCTGCCTCAGATATAGACAGACGTTCTGCTACCAACCCAACCCCATGTTCCACTGATACCATAGAATATGCACGGTACAATGCGACCGGATTCTATGTGGTTACAGGTAACAGCGGAAGAGGTTTAGCGCAGTTTTATGGCGCACCACAGAAGTTGACGATATCAGGGGCAACTTTTTATGCTTACATTTCAAGCAATCCCCCTACCCCACTCACTTCGAAGGTTTATGTCAATTTATATAAAGCCGGAAGCGACTCTTTACCTAGTGGTTCACCATTAAGAAGTGATACAATTACACTGGATTCTACTTTCGGTAACGGACTGCTAACCAACATTGTTAAACATGCTAGTTTTACACCAATCACCATAAGCTACGATTATATTATTGCTGTAGAAACTGACGTAAATGACACCCTGAGTATGGGAATTGTTGCCAACGACTGGGCGAATAACAATGGAAAAGGACGGTCTTTTAATGCCGGTTCTATTAACGGCACTTGGTATAGAGGAAGAAACTTGAATGTTGGCGGGGTGGTTTTTGATTGCGATATTCTAATCAATCCTCATGTAAAATATGATTTAGCAACTGATTTTGAAATTACTAATCAGTGTTTCAAACCCGGCACAACCGTAAACTTTAAAAATAAAAACAAAAACAGTGTTGTTTCAAGTATATTCTACAACTACAGGGCATTTTACAATCAAGAAATGTTCAGCCACATTTGGAATTATGATGTAGATGGTTCGCCTTTTAGTGGAAGTTATGCAATAGATGGGCAATCTGTTTATTCTCAAAACAAACCTTACACAGTTAGATTGGCTACACAGTTATTACAATGGACGAATTTTAAATATTGTTACGATACTGCCATTTACACAATTTATCCAAAACCTGAAACACCCTCTATACTGGGTGGTTCTATACTTTGTGAAGGAAGTAACACAAAACTGAATATAGCACCTCCATTAAACACAACAGTACGTTGGACATTAGACAACAATACAGATACAACTGGTTATGCTTTTGGAGACACACTCACAACGCCAAATCTAAATACTACATCAAACTTTTATGCCCGCGTTTCCAATGGCGTATGCTTGAGTGATGCAGGTTCAGTAAACATTCCGGTTTATCCTTATCCTGCTGCACCAACTGTGAAAAATGATTCTATTTGTTCCGGTTCTCGTGCAACTTTAGTTGCACTATCTGTTGGCTCTCTTTCTATGCATTGGTATAAAGACACAACAGGCAGCAACTCTTTCTTTAATGGCAATATTTACCAAACTCCTGTTTTAAATGCCGATACATTTTTTTATGTTAGAGCCAGCAATTATTCATGCTACAGCCCAGGATTTGTAAGAGTTGAAGCATTAGTAGGCAGCAATTTTGCACCCCAAGAACCAACCTATTATGGAGACACAACAGTTTGTGGTAGCACAAATCCAACCATTTCTTTAACTGCAACTACTCCAAACCCTGATATCATCAGATGGTTCACACAAGCAAGTGGCGGCAGTCCTGTAGCAACCGGCACCTCCTACTCATTTCAATCTCCAATTCAACGCGGAACATACAACTATTTTGTTGAAGCATGGAACGGGTCTTGTGCAAGTTCAAGAATCATTGCAACCGTTGTTGTAGATGACGCTCCTGCTGTTTCTTTTACTGAAGGTTCGCAAGGTTGCGTTGGTCTCCTTTCATACGTTAAAGCCAGAGTTCCTTACGGAAATTTGAACTGGTTTGATAACAACAATAATTATATCAGTTCTGATTCTGTGATTACAATCAAGGGAGCCACCCATGATTCAACACTTTATCTAGAAACATACTCAGGAACCTGTATTGCTGCCAATAGAGTACCCGTTACAGCCGTCATTAACACCCCTCCTGATTTTGATTTTATTGCCAATGATACTATTTGCAGCAATAGCTTTGGCATACTAAAAGCAGGTGTACCTTTTGGTGATATTCTTTGGTATGAACACGAAAATGACACCATCCCTTTTGCATTAGGAAATTCATTTACAACCCCTATATTGCTTGGAAATATTGACTATTATATTAACACTCGTTATAACGGTTGTTTTAGCACTAAGTCCAAAATTTCTGTATTAGTGAATCCAAGACCATTCTCCGGATTTTTCTATGATTTAATGAAGAATAATACAATAAAGCTCACACCGCTTCAGGCATCAGGCAATGCTTATGATTGGGATTTTGGAGACGGAAGTACCGCAACAGATATCTCTCCTACTCATCAATATCAAGATACAGGTCATTACAATGTTAGATTAATCTTAACTTCTATTAAGAATGGTTGCAAAGACACAACTGTAAACAATGTTTATGTCCCTTGGGTTGATAATTCTTCTGTTGTACAAATTGACAAGGGTTCTTTTATGATATACCCCAACCCTTCTCAAACATTCTTTTTAATTGACAACAAAGAATATGCAGGCAATACTCCGCTTACTATTTATAACACTAAAGGTCAAATCGTATTTGAAAAAATGCTGAATATGCAACCCAATGAGGCAATTAAAATTGAGCATCATTTGCCCTCAGGTTTATACTTTATAAGCATAGGCAAAGAAATAAGGAAAATTGCCATTGAATAAATAAAGGTTATTTTGAAGCTGCACGTTGCAGCCTATCATTAATTGCCCTGCCTAAACCAATTTCCGGTAATCGCAGGGCAATTATTTTTTTATAAGATGCTGCATCCAGCTGTCTGATAAAAGCATACAAATGATGCGCTGCTTCATACGTGTCTGCTTTAGCTGAGAGATTGAGCACACTTCCAAACCCTTGCAGATTCATAGTTTCCCCAAACACCAATAATGCAGTTTGGCTTCTTTCATGCTCATCCATTACAAGTACTCTTTTTTCAAAATCCTTTTTGTCTAACAAGTCCATTTGTGTTGTTGGGCTATAATGTTTATCAAGCTGACCGGACACATCAGGATTTGAACTTTTATGAATTTTCACAGCCAACTTCTCTCCTACGGTTTCTTCAATATTTTCAATTGAAATGCCACCCAATCGCCAAAGTTCAATAGCATTATCTTTATAGCCTAAGATTGTAGATTCTATTCCAATTTGACAACTTCCGCCATCCAAAATATAATCCACTTTATCACCGAGTTGCGCTTGGACATGTTGAGCCGTAGTAGGGCTAACATATCCAAAGGGATTTGCACTTGGAGCCGCAAGAGGAAAGTCTATAGCAGTTAACAATCTTAGGGTAAGCGGATGAGCCGGCACTCTAACTGCTACAATAGGGCTTCCGGCTGTAATCATATCAGGCACAATCGCCACTTTGGGTGCTGCTAATGTTAGCGGTCCTGGCCAATATTTGCTTGCAAGGAAATCAAATTGGGGTGGATAGTTGTCTAAGAGTGCAAATCCAGCTTTTGCTGATGCACAATGGAGTATTAAAGGGTCAAAAAAAGGACGGTTTTTTGCTTCAAAAATGGAGGCAACTGCTTTTAAATTATAAGCATTTGCAGCTAAGCCATAAACTGTTTCGGTTGGAATCGCCACCAATTTACCTGCTTTCAACAGAGAAGCAGCTAATTCAATATCGTCACCAATTTGTGTCAAGACCTATATCCTCAAGTTCTTATGAACCCCTCTTCAGTCCGTATTTATCGATTTTGTTATATAAATGGCTTCGTTGAATGTCAATTTGAGAGGCTGTTTTAGCAACATTCCACGCATTTTGGGTTAGTTTATAATTCAAAAAGATTTTTTCTGAATAATCCTTAAAATCCTGAAACTTATCATGTTTTGTGATATCAACTGATTCAATTCCTTTAATCACCTGTGATGGGTTAGAATAACTCAACACATCATCTGCTGTTATCTTTTTGTCACACAAAATCACGAGCCTTTCAATAACATTGCGTAACTCTCTGATATTTCCAGACCATTTAACATTTTGCAATTCTTTGAGTGCATCCACTGTAAATGATTTGAGTGTTTGTCCGGACTCTTCACAGATTTCTCTCAAAAATTTTTCTGCTAAAATCGGTATATCATCTTTTCTTTCATTAAGCGTAGGAACATGAATAAGAATCACACTGAGTCTATGATATAAATCGAGTCGAAAATTTCCTTTTTCAATTTCTTCATTCAAGTTCTTATTAGTAGCAGCAATAATTCTCACATCCACTTTAATACCTTTATCACCTCCTACTCTATTGATTATACCTTCTTGAATTGCACGCAACACTTTTGCTTGAGCAGCCATACTCATATCTCCAATTTCATCCAAAAAGAGAGTACCGCCATTTGCCTGTTCAAACTTGCCTATTCTTTGTTTAATAGCAGTTGTAAAAGCTCCTTTTTCATGTCCAAACAACTCACTCTCAATCAACTCGGAAGGGATGGCAGCGCAATTCACCTCAATAAAAGGTGCATTTGCCCTATGGCTTTTTTCATGCAGCCATCTTGCTACTAATTCTTTACCTGTGCCGTTTTCTCCGGTAATTAACACTCTTGCATCTGTGGGTGCAACTTTCTCTATTGTGTTCTTGATATTGACAACCGATGGAGATTCGCCTAAAATATCTTTTGTTTTTGATATCTTTCTTTTTAGAATCCTGGTTTCAACCACCAAATTACTTTTGTCAATAGCATTCTTAATAGTAATGAGCAACCTATTCAAATCAGGGGGTTTTGTAATAAAGTCGTATGCACCTTTACGCACAGAGTCAACAGCAACTTCAATAGAACCATGTCCTGAAATCATGATAATCGGCACATCAGGAGCTAAATCATTGGCTTTAGCCAAAAACTCAAGCCCATCCATACCGGGCATCTTAATATCTGAAAGTACAACATCATAAAGATTTTCACCGAGTGCAACTAAACCATCTTTGCCGCTTTCTGCAACATCAACAGCATATCCTTCAAAACTCAGAATTTCCTTTAGCGTATCTCTTATTGCCTTTTCGTCATCTACAACTAAAATTTTAGCTATCATACTTAGTGTATAGTTTATTATGCAAAGATGCATTTCATATTAGTATAATTCAGCATTGTGTATAATCGGTTTAAAATTAAAAATAAGCACTTATTTTGCCGCTACTTCTCTGTCTATTTTGAAAAGAATACACTATCACAACCTTGATGCAATTAGATTCATTGCTTTTTTCAAAGTATTTCTGCTTCATTTACCTGAAGGTATAAACACCCCGGTTTTTAATTTTCTAAAACAAGGAGGAGGAACCGGAGTGTCAATATTCTTTGTACTCAGCGGATTCCTTATTAGTGATATTTTAATTAAGCAATGTAACCAATATGGACATGTGAATCCTATAACATTTCTAATTAGAAGAGCTTTTAGAATATGGCCTCTTTTCTTTTTGGGTGTTGCGATTGCCTATATGGGTATTGCACTAACCTCTTATTTCGGCATTTCTCAAAGTGAAGGCTATATGCCTAAGCCTATATTTTCGTTTTTGTTTTTAGAAAATTACAAATCAATTTTAGAAGGTACTTATCCGCGCGGAGTTCCATTGCAAGTATTTTGGTCATTATGCATAGAAGAACATTTTTACTTACTGTGGATTTTACTTTTTATGTTTGTTCCAATCAAGCATGTAGTGAAAGTATTTGGCGGACTTTGGCTATTGGCTATAACCACACGATATTTAACATTAAAATACTTACCTGAGTATCATATCAACGGCAGTGAAATTATTACATCACTTGATTACTTTGCTGTCGGAGGCTTGGTGGCAGCTTATCGCAATCAATTACTTCCTTTCAAATTTGACTACCAGAATCGCTTTATACGTTTGGCAACTATTAGCATCGCGATTGGCTATATTATCTTGCAACATCTCTGGTTTGAATATTTGGGTATTTTCGGCATTACCACCTCTGCATTCGTTTATGGCATGTTCATTTGGGTAATGACAGCTCAATCAACAAAAAACTTCATAAAAGACAATGCAATGATTTCAAGACTCGGAATCATTAGTTATGGCTTATATGTTTTTCATACTCCAATAATACTGTCACTTCGTAAACTATATGACTTTGCAGCCATAGAATACCAAAGTAGTATTGGGATATTACTTTTTTCAATTCTTGCCCTTGCTCTTTCTATTATTGTTGCATGGCTTTCATATAACTTTTATGAGGGTTGGTTTCTCAAAATCCGAGAGAAGTACTGGAAATAAAAAAGTTGTGCATTGGGCAATACACAACTTTTTTCAATTACTTAAAATTTAGGATTATTCCTCTAGTTTCTTTCTTTTAGTCATATCCATCATAATTGGCGTAGCAATAAAGATAGATGAATAAGTTCCAAAGGCAATACCAATAATAATAACAAATGAGAATCCTTTTAATGCTTCACCACCAAACAAGAACAGGATTATTACCAAAATTATTGTTGTGAATGAAGTAAGGAAAGTTCTACTTAGCGTACTGTTAATCGCTTGGTTAACTAATGTAGGAAAATCAGCAGAACGTCTTTGAGTTAAATATTCTCTTAACCTGTCAAATACAACCACAGTATCGTTAATAGAATAACCAATGATAGTCAGTACCGCTGCTATAAATGTCTGGTCTATTTCAGTGCTAAAAGGAAGAATAGGACCAAACAGCGCATAGATAGAGAAGATTATCAAAACGTCATGTATTGTTGCAATAATAGCTCCCATACTATAGCTCCATTTTTTAAATCTAATGAAGATATACAAAGCCATTCCAATCAATGAAATAATAATAATGATAGACGATTTTGCTCTGATAGAACTTGCTACAGTAGGTCCAATTTTACTGCTTGACAAGATACTCTTTTGAGTCAAACCATATTCAGATAATGCATTAACAAGGTCAGACTGAACTTTCTTGCTAATTTCCGGGTCGGTTGATTCGATCATGTAGGAAGTAACAATCTTATAACGGTTATCAGAACCTAAAGTTTTTACTTCATTACTGCTACCCGGCAATTTCTTATCCAATACATCTTTTATCTTATAAGCAGCCACTTTTTGATCAATTTGAACTCTATATGACCAACCGCCTTTGAAATCAATACCGGAAGATAGGTTACCCATCGCCATTGCGATAATACCGGCAATAATTAACAAACCAGAGAATGCATAACTTATCTTACGACTTTTAACAAAGTCAAAGTTCGAATTTTGTCCTATCGTACTGTAACTAAAAGCTATTTTATAATCGTTAGACTTTTCAAGTCTTCTATCTACTAACACTCTTGTAACAAGAATGGCAGTAAACAAAGAAGAAAGAATACCGATAATCAAGATTATAGCAAAACCATAAACAGGACCTGCTCCGGAAAACAACATGATAATACCCACCAAGAGTGTTGTAATATTACCGTCAAGAATAGAAGGCATTGCTGCTTTGTATCCATCATTGACAGCCGTTTTCAACATTTTTCCTAATCGCAATTCTTCTTTAATTCTTTCAAAAATAAGAACGTTCGCATCAACTGCCATACCGATAGTCAGAATCAAACCTGCAATACCGGGCAATGTTAGAGCTGCACCATAAGAAGCTAATATTCCAACGATGAAGAACATATTAAGCATAACTGCAATTGTTGCTACCCATCCTCCTCTTGCATAATACAACATCATCACAAGCACAAGTGATAAAAATCCGATGATCAGAGAAACTATACCCTGCGTGATAGATTCTTGTCCTAAGGTTGGTCCTACAACATCCTCTGCTACAATTCTTGCAGGAGCAGGCAATTTACCGGCCTTTAAAATATTAGAGAGGAATTGAGCTTCTTTTAAGTCGAAGCTTCCTGTAATGACAGACATTCCATTTGGAATTTCGGAGTTTACGGTTGGTGCTGTATATACTTTACCGTCAAGAACAACTGCAATAAAATCTTGATTTACGCTGGCTGCTTTTGTAATGAGTCTCCACTCTCGCGCTCCAACATCATTCATCTTCATTGAGATTTCAATTTGTCCTGTTTGGCTTGTAGAAGGACGTGCATCAACAATGATATCGCCACCTAAAGCTGCCTTTCCTTGTTTATTTGGCTTTAGAAAATAGAAAGCATATATATCGCTATTTTTACCCAGAGGTTGCGCACCCCAAGCAAAGTGAATATTGCGTGGTAACACCTTGCGAACAACAGGATCATTAAACATCTCTTCTACCTTAGCCATGTTTTCCTTTGTTGCATATCCAACATAAGGACTGGTATATAATTGTCCTTCGTTGGTTACCGCAGGATATAAATATGTATAAAGCGGATTTTCTTGTTTAAACTTCTCTTCATTACTTAAAGAATCATTTGAAGCAACAGCGGTGGTGTCTTTATCTTTTTTACCAAAGAGTTCTCCTTCTGCATTCTCTGTATTGCTCTCATTATTATCAGTTTGAGCAATTGCTGTATCTTGATTTGAAGTAGAGTCATCATCAGCAATACCATATTTAGCTTTCAACGCTTTGTTTGCTTCTTCTAAATATTTGAATCCTGCATACTGGTTTTTCTCGTTATTGCCATAAACTTCCCAAAATTCAAGTTTAGCAGATTCTTGCAACATTCTTCTAATCTGCTCAGGGTTATCTACTCCGGGAAGTTCCACAGAAATTCTTCCCCCATCTACTCTTTGAATATTTGGTTGAGAAACATTACTTTGGGAAATCCTTGTTTCAATTACATCAAGTGAACGATCAGAAGCTTGTGTAGTTTCAGTTTTAAGAAAATTAATAACATCTCTGTCAGTTGAATTAAACTTTACTGACTCACTATTTTCTCTGGATGCAAATAAGGGAGCTAAACTTCTGTTTGGAGCAATTGCTTTAAAACTTTCTGCAAAATAGTCAACAAAATTTCCTTCTTTATCAATGGATTTTGCCCTTGCCTGTTCCAAAGCTGCAATCAAGTCTTTATCTTCAGCATTAGCACCGGCAAGTCCTTTTATCACATCTTCAGTAGAAACCTCTAAGATGATATTCATACCTCCGCGAAGATCAAGACCAAGATTTAATTCCTTTTCCTTACATTCTAAATAGGTGTATGAAGTTATACCAATGTTATAAACGGTTTGATGACTGATTGAATCAATGTATTTTGTGTAAATATCATGATCTACTTTGCCATTAACGGTTGCATATTCTTTTCCTTTGTTTTCAACCCCTCTTGTAACAAACGTGAATGACAATTGGTAAATACAAACCAATGCCAAGATTGCGGTGAACCATATTATTGCGCCTTTATTTTTCATCTTTTAGAAATACTATTTTTATCTTTTAAAACGGTGGGCGAAAATAAACATAAATTTCAACCCACGAAATATTTTCGGAAGGAATTAGAAAGTTTATAATTGAAATCTGGGTTTCTGTTGTATTACAGGAGCCTTACATCTTAATAGTTATTCAGCATCATTGGCATGATGAGCATCAAAATGTCTTCATTTGGCTCATTTTCATTTGGAACAACCAACCCTGCTCTACTTGGTGAAGACAATTTGATTTGCACCTCCGGACTTTCAAGGTTTGACAGCAGTTCACTTAGAAACTTAGAATTAAAACCGATTTCTATATCATCTCCTTCGTATTCACAAGTCAATGTTTCGCTTGCTTTACTGGCCTTTTCTATATCTTCTGCCATTGTGCTGAGCTGACTTCCAACAATCTTGAGTCGAATCTGATGTGTGTGTTGATTTGCAAAAATTGCTGTTCTACGCACTGCATTTAATATTTCTTGGCGTGCAATAGTTAAAATGTTTGCATTATCTTGTGGTATCACCATCCTATAGTCTGGAAACTTCTCATCCATTATACGAGTAGTCAACACAAGAGTTCCGCATGTAAATCTTACATTTGAATCACTGATATCTATTGTAACAGGGGTTTCGTCATTTGGCAAACTTGACTTGAGCAGGTTTAAAGATTTCTTAGGTAAAATAAAACTATACTCAAATCCAGGCTTCACTTCGGTTGTGGTAAATCTAACTAATCTGTTAGCATCAGTAGCTACAAGGTTTAGACTATTTGCTGCAACTTCAAAGAACACACCTGTCAATGCAAGTCTAAGATCGTCATTACTGGTTGCAAATAAAGTTTTATTAATACCACGAATAAGAATATTTGCAGGCATTACAAAACTGTTTTTAACCTCAATTTCAGGAGTGATTGGGAATTCTTCTGCCGCTTCCCCCGGTAATTCATAGCGACCGGTTGAAGTGCTTAACTCAATTCCATTATTTTCGGTATGCACAGTGAAGTTTAATGTTTTATCACTTAATTCACGCAAGAGGTCTATAGTTTCTTTAGCCCGTAAACAAATTTTAACATCTTCTGATGATTGCACCTCTATTTCCTCTTGCATAAAGGTCTCAAGGTCTGTGGTTGTTATTGACAATTTTCCATTGGTTAAATTGAAATGAAAATTCTCAATAGCAGGAATAACCGGTTTAGATAAGATTGCTCCATTTACAGCCTGTAGCTTTTGCAACATGGCACTTGAAAGTACAATAAATTTCATATATAATTAGTTTTTCAACGATTTTTAATCAATGTGCAAACCTATCATAATTTGAATAGCTGAACGAGTATCCAATACAAACACTTATTCACATTTTCTGCCATACGAGTTTGCTAAAAAAGCGTGTCTGAGTTATTGTTCTTCACAATGCCAAGATGCTTGTATGCGTTGACTGTTGCCTCTCTACCACGTGGAGTTCTGGCCAAAAAGCCTTGCATAATTAAGAATGGCTCATAAACCTCTTCTATTGTTCCCGCGTCTTCACCCACTGCTGTTGCAATTGTTGTCAAACCAACGGGTCCTCCTTTGAATTTTTGGATTATGGTACTCAATATTTTATTATCCATTTCATCCAATCCAAAATCATCTACATTTAATGCCTTCAGCGCTATTTCGGCTATTTTAACTGTAATTTTACCATCCCCTTTGATTTGTGCAAAATCTCGGGTTCTTCTGAGCAAAGCATTGGCTACACGCGGAGTACCTCTGCTCCTTTTGGCAATTTCAACTGCTGCATCTTTCTCTATAGTCACTTTCAATAAATGAGCTGAACGCAATATTATCTTAGTAAGTAATTCCGCATCATAGTATTCCAATCTGGAAGTTATTCCGAATCTGGCTCGAAGTGGTGACGTAAGTAACCCGGAACGGGTAGTTGCTCCTATGAGGGTGAAAGGTTCTATTGAAATTTGAACTGAACGTGCACTTGGACCACTATCTAACATTATATCAATTCTAAAATCCTCCATTGCCGAGTATAAATATTCCTCTACAACCGGGCTCAATCTATGAATTTCATCTATAAATAGTACATCGCCCTTTTCTAAATTGGTTAATAATCCTGCTAAATCACCCGGTTTTTCTAAAACAGGACCGGATGTAACTTTTAAATTGGTTCCCAACTCTTTTGAAATAATATGGGCTAATGTAGTCTTACCCAGTCCGGGAGGTCCATGCAACAAAACATGGTCTAAAGCCTCTCCTCTTTGTTTTGCTGCACCGACAAACACTTCAAGATTAGCAATAGTGGCTGTCTGCCCTGTAAAATCAGAAAAACTAAGGGGGCGCAATGCTTTCTCTGCTTCAATCTCTGCCGCATTCATTAACTCATTGTCCGGTCTTAAAAAAGGATTTGACATTTGGTTTCAAAATTAGTTTTTAAATCATAAGAACTTATGGGATTTATACACGATTTTTCCTAGTGTGTTTTGTATAATTTTGCTGCCTTCAATGGAACTTTATTTTCACTCATTAACTAATTTGGCAGAAGCGCGTTTTGCAGCAGCAGCCCATCCTAAATTTTTAGGATTTTGTTTCTCTCCTCACTCACCCAATGCAATACACCCTATTGAGTTTGTTCAAATTCGGGTTTGGCTTTCAGGCGGTGTCATAGTTGGACAATTTTTATATGAATCAGAAAGCGAAATAAACAAACTGCTTGACAGTTTGCGTATTGAATGGATTGAAATTCCCGCTGACCATCCCGATATTGAAACGCTGAGTCAACATTACAAACTTATTACATTTAAAGGTATGCACCCTTTAGCGCAATTTTCACGTGCAAAAGACATTCAATCTATTGACCATTGTGTCGCAAATACATTTTACGCCCTTGAAAACTATGTAAATATTGCCGATACAATTCAACAAAAGAAACCTTATGGCATCGCACTTTCAGGCAAAAAAATAGATACCGAGGTAGGAATGACTGACTTATCTCATTGGATGGATATTATGGAAGAATTGGATTTTCATTAAGGATTATCAATGTCTAAGAATCCGTATATCGCACTACACACCTCTGTTTTCCTCTTTGGTTTCACACCCATTCTTGGCAAATTATTGTCATTAAATGCTTATAGCTTAGTATGGTGGCGAATGTGTATAGCATCTTTAATCTTTCTTGTGTTTCCTAAATTTTTTGAACAACTTAAATCCCTAAATAGGAAACAGCTAATTTTATTCATTGGAATTGGATTTTTAGTTGCATTACACTGGATAACATTTTATGGTTCAATTAAAGTTGCAAACAGTGCATCTCTTACGCTTGCATGCTTTGGATTAACTGCAACTTTTACATCGTTCTTGGAACCTTTCATTAATCGTCAAAAAGTAATTCTGTCAGATATCGTATTAGGGCTCCTTGCGTTTGGAGGGATTCTCTTTATTTTTCTTTCATCAGCGCACACATCAATTCCTGCTGAAAAGTTCAGCATAGCTCTTGGGCTGGGCATTTTCTCAAGTTCTATTGCTGCATTTTTTTCGAGCCTCAATGCCAAGTTTATTAAATCTGCTCAACCGGTTCCGGTTACCTTTGTCGAATTGTCAAGTGGTTTTATGTTCCTTTCATTATTTTTCATGCTCATTTCTCCTGCTTCTTTTGAATGGCTTAACAATGAAAGCGACTTTATATGGATGCTACTACTGACTATATTTTGTACTAACATTGCGTTTGCGCTTAATCTTCAAGCAATGAAAAAGATTAGTGCTTTTATTGCTAACATCACTATAAACCTTGAACCGGTATATGGAATCTTATGGGCGGTCATAATTTTCAGTGAAAATCGAATGCTGAACTCTCATTTCTATTTGGGTGCTGTGGTTATATTATTTACCGTGCTATTACACAGTTTTCTCAAAAGAAAGAAACTTTTTAGTAAGCAATTAGAGTAGGACTTGAGTCCCTTGTTTTAAATAACTCAAATCAAAGGCGTAAGACATTTACATCTTCACCATTTTGAATGTTTGGAATCCGCTTAATCCGTCTGTGCATCGAATAAAATAGAACCCGGGAACCACGATTGAAGATAGTTCAAACTTCTCTCCTGCTCCCACCTTAAACTTTTCTTGTTCACGCATATCTACAGAATAGACAACACATTCTATCTGTTTTGAATGAGTATTATGAATTATGAAATTGTTGTCGGAAGGATTTGGATAAATGTTTACAAAAGCATGTTCCGACTGAATATTAGGAACGGATATAGGATATTTAGGTCGCATTGTATCCATAACGGCTACTCCAAAGTCTCCATCCCACTTGGGTTGAATCCTGATATCTTCTAAGAACCAATAATTGTTTGAATTTAAAGAATGCCAGAACACAAAGCGAGGAGGTGATAAAGACATATCAAAACGTCCTCCCACATGAGTATATGCCTTATTGAATGTTTTTGAATTTTGATCAAACAACATAATCTTGTGTGCGTGAGAATAGGTACTGTCAAAGTCAATACGGTCAAAGGTATAAGTTCTGCCACCGGAATATAGATATGCATATACGTTCATATCTTTATCATATTCGAGCCATATAGTTTGTGTTAGACCCGGAAAGGGACATTGCTGAGTGGTGTCATAGTGCGCGGATTTAAAGTTCCCGTTTTTGTCAAATCGGATAATACTTGCCTTTGTAACAAATGAACTTGCATCTTTATAAAACGGTATAACATGTCCGGCTATAGTCAGGTCTTGAGCATGTCTGATCGCCCAAAATACATTTCCTTCTCTGTCCACTTTGAGAACTTTATTTTCCTGAATATCATTATCTCTATTGTTCTCCACTACATGGGTCCAAAGTCGTTTGTAACCTGTACCATCTCGGGTTACTTTCGATACAACCCATTTATATTTCCCTTCATTTGAAGCATAAATGACTGTGTCAAGAATAATGAGACTATCCTTGGGTTTGAAACTGGTAGTAGGGGGTTTAACGAAAGAAAAATATCCGTTTGTATCCATATCAATGGTAGAAGAATTTCCCCCGGGAATGGGATAATGAGCCACAATTTTAAATGTACTGTCAAGAACCATAGGTCTGAGATTGTATGATGACATTAACAATCCAAAGTTATAATATCTCTCAACAGAAAAATTAGCTAATTCTACTTGTCCTAATGTTGCATTAAATAGCTTAACTACATTACCGGTTGAGTCAAACTTACCCATAAAAATATAGGGTCTATTAGGAATATCAAAGATTTCTCTGAAGCCATTATTCAATACTATGGAGTCTCTTGCTACACAGCTAAAATATAAACTGTTATCTGCACCGGACATAAGAATACCCATCCCAAATCCACTAACAGTGTTTTTTTCATCATAAGTAAACTCCCACCGAAGCTTCCCCGTTTGGTCAAAAGCAAAAACACAGGTGGCTTTGAAACGTTTATCAATTTTAAAGTTATCTAATTCCAAGGAATCAAAGGGACCTATATATCTGACAAACATCCACCCGTTTTCGTTTATAAACGTGTGCTTTATAGAAAGCGGATCCGGGTTTGTAAATTTAACCGCTAATCTTTTATAGTATTGCAATTTAAGCGGCTCCTGAGCTTTTGATGATTGCGCTAATACTAAGCATGCAAAAAGCATGAATGATAATCGTAGTATTTTTTTCATAATAATATCTGTTTTGATTTGTTTTAATTATTTATTGATTCGGATTCGGACAGGGTTGATAGTATGGTGAATGAGCCGGTCGCAAAAAAGTTTCCGAAGTTTGCCAATTGATTTCAGCAACTCCGCATCCACAACTTTGACAATTTATTGCTTGAATACTATCACAGCAAATTACTGTATTAACATCATACGTATAATTACAAAATTCTTTTTGGTAATTTGCATTTCGCCAGTCATACGCACGAGTATTTGGAATAGGGCTGACATTAGTAATCTTGTCACGTGTTTCCAAATATTTAAAGGCAGAATCTCTTGTGCCTCCAATCATAGGGCAAAGTGTGTCATCAAGAAACCCACAAAATCCGCATCCAGCAATTTTTTGTGAACTACCCGGTTGTCCCCAACAACCACAATCAGTTGGACAACTAACATCTTCTATAAAAGGATGGTGATGATAGCTGTAACCACAATCGCAAGTAAATCCAACAACAAGTCTATAGGGACAATCTATTTCTGATGAATGAGACCAAGTACAAGTTTGAGCCCTTAGACTCTCAATATTAATGAATATAAAACCCAAGGAAATAAATAATAGAATTATCTTCCTGAATTTCAAATAATTATCAGAGCGAGTACCATTAAAACACTGCGCTTGAAAATCCTTTTTCATAATTAAACTATATTTGTTTGGGCAAAGATAATAAAATTATAAAGGCAAATACAAGTCTTGAATTGATAAAGAACCATAAAAGTAATGATAATTTTTAATTCACGCCATTCCTAACACTACTACTGCGAGATTCTTAACCCTAAATAGTTTTTCCCTAATTTTGCCTCTTTCATAACTAAACCGATGACACCAACACAATACTGGCAAGAAACTGAGAAAGGACTATACCGGAAGTTTTTGTTTAAGGACTTTACCGAAGCTTTTGGTTTTATGAGTAAAGTAGCTATCCTGGCTGAAAAGTATGACCACCACCCTACTTGGACAAATACAAATAACAAAGTGGAAATTTGGCTAATAACACATGATATGGGCAATACAATCTCATTGAAAGACATTGATTTTGCAAAGCAAATCAACGAGATGTTTACTTCATAACACCTCAATACTCATTTCATCTACCTGAACTGTTAATAAAAGGCTATACGCTATAAAGTTTATCGTAACTCGGTAGTAAAAACATGACATTTGTCATTGTTTAGCATAAGGCTATGAACTACCTTTGCTTATATAACCTTATCTACTTTCATATCATGAAAAAACTTACTTTAATTTTATTAACAACTGCTTTAGTATCAATCTGGGGTTGTAAAAAAGAACCCAAAACAGGCAATGGAAATATTAATGCCAAAGTAACGTACAACGTTGATGGCACAGCATTGATAACAGACACTTTTGCATATACAAGTGCGGCTGGTTATTCCTACAAAATCTCACGTATGGAATATTTCCTATCCGGCTTTAAATTGAAGCACGAAAACGGCACAATGTATTCTTCAAATAAAATCCTGTATTTGAATGCATTAAAGCCCGCTACTAATTCTTTCTCATTGAAAGAAATACCGTCTGGCAAATACACTGAAATCTATTTCTATTTCGGTTTGGATTCCGCACACAATATCTCTAGAACATTAGATGCAAATATAGACATGGCAAATATGTCTTGGCCCGACATGATGGGAGGTGGCTATCATTTTATGAAGTTTGAAGGAACGTATAAAAACAATAACAAAGATGAGGGCTTTGCAATGCACATTGGAAACAATAAAAATTTGATTGAAATCCACATAAAACACAATGTTGAAATAACAATTGACAACACAACAACGCTGAATCTTGCATTGAACCTTAACGAATGGTTCAAAAATCCAGAAGTGTATGATTTTGTTCTAGATGGAAGTTATTCAATGAACAATCCCGTTGCCATGCAGAAGCTAAAGAGAAACGGAGTAGATATATTTTCAATAAAAAAGTAAAAATGAAAAAAACAATTATTCTCATATTCATTGCCATGTTGGGTTTCAATGCCTGTAAAAAAGACCCAACCGACAACAATACCCAATCAAGTATTAAAGCGACTCCAATCAACTTGGATATTCCTCGCTTCTTCCCGAACATGACAATTCCGCAAGATAACAAGATGACCAAAGAGCGACTGGCACTCGGACGAAAACTTTACTATGACCCAATCCTATCCAATGACGGTCGTTCATGCTCTCAATGTCATTTTCAGGCAGAGGGATTTACCTCTGACCCCGGTTTTGCAACCACTGTACTTCCACATGTAAACCTTGGTTGGAGTAAAAACTTTTTATGGAAAGGACGTACAGACCAAGGACTTGAAAACGTAATGTTATTCGAGGTTGATGAATTTTTTGCAACCGATTTGAAGAAAATCAATGCAAACACTACATATAAAAAAGAGTTCAAAGACGCTTTTGGAGTGGATGAAATCACTTCCAAAGAGATAGCATATTCTCTTGCTCAATTTTTCAGATCACTCATTTCAGGAAATTCAAAATACGACCAATATATGCGTAATGAAATTGCGCTGACACAAGCAGAAATGGATGGAATGGAAATCTTCTTCACAGAAACCGGAGATTGTTTTCACTGCCACGGTAGTATGCTTTTTACAGACAATGACTTTCACAATATTGGTTTAGACAGTGTATTCAATGGAAGTAAGGGTAGATACGATGTTACAGGAAACATGAAAGACTATGGCACATACAAGACTCCTACATTGAGAAATGTATCGCTTAGAAAAAGGTTTATGCATGATGGCAGATTCAATTCTTTAGAACAAGTCATTGAATTTTATAATAGTGGAGTACAAATGAACTCACCGAATATAGACCCACTAATGATTTTACCACAAAAGGAAAACGGATTGATGCTTACTCAGGAACAGAAAGACAATTTGCTGGCTTTCCTTAAAACACTCACAGATGTTTCATTTACAACAAATCCTGATTTTTCTAAACCATAAGGAATAGAACATTACTTTTGCAGCGTTTTTGACAAAAATAAGCAATGGAGATTTATAAGGAGTTTGATTTTGAAGCAGCGCACTTTCTTCCGAACGTACCTGAGGGACATAAATGTAAGAACATACATGGACATTCCTACCGTTTTACTATATTTCTTAAAGGGGACGTAAATGCGGAAACAGGTTGGATTATGGACTTTGCGATTCTTAAATCTATTGTAAACCCTATTGTAAAACAACTTGACCACCAAACTCTAAACAACATCATGGGACTTGAGAACCCTACAGTAGAGAATCTTTCCATCTGGCTTTGGGACACACTCAAACCCCAGTTACCCTTACTTTCAAGAATAATCGTAAAAGAAACAGCAAGCTCCGGCTGTGTTTACGAAGGGATATAAACTCTATCCGTCTAATATTATTGATATTAGTTAACACTTGTAGGCTTGTTCTTTCTGAATAATCTTAAAAGCGCATTATATTTGCTAGCATTCAATGAAAAGTAAATATGCAAAAGCAACAGACAATATTAAAACGCGGGCTACAGCTATTAGGAGTAATCGGATTTGTTTTGATTATGATTGCTATCGCACAATCATTTATCGGCAAAGCTGAAGGTATTTCTAATCAACACCTTACCTCCCCTGTTGATGACAGGTTTGAAGTTCAGAAAGTATTTGCACCCGAACTTCCCACAGATGTAAACTTTTGCGGAGAAGTCATTGATCTTTCCGACATTGAAATTTCAGAGAGACTTGACAGAGAATTAGTTGTAAACTCTTTTCTCCACAGTTCAACTATACTGATACTCAAGAAATCAAATCGATACTTCCCAATCATTGAGAAAATTTTATTACAAGAAGGTGTTCCTGATGATATGAAATACTTATGTGTGGCAGAGAGTGGATTATCACAAGTGGTCTCCCCTGCAGGTGCAGCCGGATTTTGGCAATTTATGAAAACAACAGCACCCGCATATAGTCTTTATATTGACAATGAAATAGATGAAAGATATAATATAGAAAAAGCAACCTATGCCGCTTGCAAATATCTAAAAGAAGCAAAAGCTAAATTCGGCTCTTGGTCACTAGCTGCTGCTGCATACAATGCCGGCAACAACGGTATAATGAAACAAATCAATTTCCAAAACCAGACTTCTTATTACGATTTGTTTCTGAATGAGGAAACATCTCGATACATTTTTCGGATCATAGCGTTAAAATATATAATTGAGAATCCTAAACTCTATGGATTTCACCTCAAAGATGAACAATTATATGCTCCTCTTGAAGTAAGAAGATATACTGTTTCGCAAAACAATATTGACTGGGTAGAATATGCGAATCGCAATGATATTTCATATAAAACACTGCGATATTACAATCCCCAAATTAGAAGCAGTACTTGGGCAAATATCAAAAACCAGCAAATTGAGATTCTGTTACCTAAGTAATGTATTCTAACTTTTCAGTAATAGCCCTTAAAAGCATGTTTTAGCTGCTCTTACTTATCAATTAAAAAAAACGGAAATATTGATTATCTAAGATTTCTCTCTATAATACTCAATTATAGAATTATATACTAATACTAATATGAGTCACCTAACAGATACGATTTATAAAGATGAATCATGAAAGTTTCACAACTTGTTTTTTATAAAAAATAATTACTTTTGCCCCCATGAAAATGACACACACATCTTCTATCCTATCAATTGTATTAGTAGGAGCTATGTTCTTTGCTAGTTGTTCAAAAACTGAAAAAGCAAATATTAGAATGGATGAAACCGCAACAGTTACTATTCCTGACACTATTGACAGATATTCTGTCTATACTGCCAATTCAACTACGGTTACAAACAGCTTAGATGCAAAACTATCAGAAGCAGGCTACACTGCTGAAAACGTGAAAGAAGTGCGCTTAGAAGCACTTGAATTAAACTTGGTTAAACCGACTGATGAAACCTTCAAATTTTGTCGCTCAGTAAGTGTTTATCTTGTTGCAGACGGCATGACAGATACGCTTATTGGCTCAATCAGTAATCCTACCAGACTTGAAAGTGCACCTTTGTTCTTATTCAGACAAGCATCAGATTTGAAAGAATACTTTACTAAACCAAACTTTAGCTATAAAGCAGTTTTTCAAATGCGTCAACTATATAGCGAACCAATTGAAGTGCTTATCAAGCCAATCTACTTTGTTTCAGTAGAAAAAGAAAAATAAATTTACATAAATTGAATTAATACAAGCCCTTACAAGATATTGTAAGGGCTTTTTTGTTTATAAACTTTCATTGTCTTCTATGTATATTTGCACCCCCCAAAAAATGAAACATATTCGCAACTTTTGTATTATCGCTCATATCGACCATGGCAAAAGCACACTTGCAGACCGCCTTTTGGAATATACCAAAACCGTATCTGAAAGAGAAATGAAAGACCAACTGCTTGACAACATGGATTTAGAACGTGAACGTGGAATCACAATCAAAAGCCATGCTATCCAAATGGATTATGTTTTAGATGGACAGAAATATGTTCTAAACCTGATAGACACACCAGGACACGTTGATTTTTCGTATGAAGTATCTCGTTCAATTGCTGCATGCGAAGGCGCATTACTTATAGTAGATTCAAGCCAAGGTATTCAGGCTCAAACAATATCTAATCTATATCTTGCTTTAGAAAATGATTTAGAAATTATACCGGTTCTCAACAAAATAGACTTACCGGGTGCAATGCCTGAAGAAGTATCTGAACAGATTATAGACCTGATTGGTTGCAAAAATGAAGATATTATTCATGCAAGTGGTAAAACAGGTCAAGGGGTTTATGATATTCTTCGTGCAATTGTTGAGAGAGTTCCGCCACCTGTTGGCGAAGAAAAAGCTCCACTCAAGGCTTTGATTTTTGATTCTGTATTTAATTCATTCAGAGGAATTATAGCATATTACAAAATCATTGATGGTGTTGTAAACAAAGGCGACCACATCCGATTCATGAATACCGGAAGGGAATATTATGCAGAGGAAGTCGGTGTTTTAAGATTAGGGTTAGAACCTCGAAATGAAGTCAAGACCGGAGACGTAGGGTATATTATAACAGGTATCAAAAATGCACGAGAGGTAAAAGTTGGAGACACCATGACCCAAAAAAACTCTCCCACTACAGAAGCAATCAAAGGATTCGAAGATGTAAAACCTATGGTATTTGCCGGAATCTACCCTGTTGACACAGAAGATTATGAAGAATTAAGAGATGTAATGGCTAAATTACAACTCAACGATGCTTCTTTAGTCTTTGAACCGGAATCATCTGCTGCACTTGGATTCGGATTTAGATGTGGATTTTTAGGTATGTTGCACATGGAGATTATCCAAGAAAGACTCGAACGAGAATATGGCATGACCGTAATCACAACAGTTCCAAATGTTGGTTACAAAGCATATACCACCAAAGGCAAGTTTATAGAAGTTAACAACCCAAGCGACCTTCCGCCTCCTGAGTTAATTGACAAAGTTGAAGAACCGTACATCAACGCTTCGATTATCACCGCATCTGAATATGTAGGCGCGATCATGACACTTTGCTTGGAAAAACGAGGGGTGATTAAAAACCAAATTTATCTCACTACAAGCAGGGTGGAACTTACTTTTGAAATGCCTTTAGCAGAAGTTGTTTTCGACTTCTATGATAAGCTCAAAACAATTTCAAGAGGTTATGCCTCTTTTGATTACTCCCCTTCTGAATACAAAGATTCCAAGTTAGTAAAATTAGATATTATGCTTAACAAAGACCCGGTTGATGCGCTTTCTGCCATTATTCATAAAGACAGGGCATACGATCTTGGAAAAAAGATTTGTAAAAAACTGAAAGACTTAATTCCCAGACAACAATTTGAAATATCAATTCAAGCTGCTGTGGGTGCTAAGATTATTGCAAGAGAAACTATCTCGGCACTAAGAAAAGATGTTACTGCCAAATGCTACGGAGGGGATATTTCTCGTAAACGCAAATTGTTAGAAAAGCAAAAAGCCGGTAAAAAGAGAATGAGACAAGTGGGAAATGTCGAAATCCCTCAAAGCGCATTCCTTGCGGTACTCAAACTTGACGAATAGTTTAATTATTATTCAATCTCATTCACGCTCTGAAACCTTGAGTTTGTCCGATTTTATAAACGACTGTGATATTTCCTCATTACAAACACCCGATTTCTTGTCTTTTTTGACGTAATTGCGCCCCCATTATGAAACCAAGATTTTCAATTAAACAGAGTGTCTTATTCGTTATTCTATTCTCGCTTACTTTTACAGTTTTCGGAGAAGACACATTGTCAAATTCTAAAAAGAGTTTTTATCGCTTCTCAGTAATTAAAGCCAATGAGGCAATGCCTGTACAAGACCAAAACAGAAGTTCAACATGTTGGAGTTTTTCTACTTTGTCTTTCATGGAGTCTGAACTGCTTCGCATGGGTAAAGGTCATCACCTTTTAAGTGAGATGTACATTGTAAGAAATGCATGGATTGGCAAAGCTGATATGTATGTTAGAATGCAAGGACATTATAACTTCTCCGGTGGAGGCGCATTTAATGACATCCCTTGGGTGATTAAAAGATATGGAATTATACCTCAGTCTGCTTATTCCGGGTTAAACTACGGTACTGACAAACACACTCACGCTGAACTCGATGCTGTTCTTAAAGGTTTTATTGATGCGGTTAAAGACAACCCTCAAAAAGCACTTACACCTGCTTGGAAAGGTGCATTTGAAGGTATATTGAATGCTTATCTAGGACCGGTTCCTGAAAACTTTGAATATCAAGGAAAGAAATATACGCCTCAGAGTTTTGCAACTTATTTAGGTCTCAACATGGATGATTATGTTTCATTAACATCTTTCACCCACCACCCTTTTTACAGTAGTTTTGTGATTGAAGTTCCGGATAATTGGGCAATGACAACGAGCTACAACTTGCCCCTTAATGAATTCATGCAAGTAATGGAAAGTGCTATTATGAATGGCTATACTTTCGCATGGGGTTCTGATGTGTCTGAAAAAGGATTTTCTCACAGAAACGGAATTGCAATCGTTCCTGCCGATGATTCAATGGTACAAGTGAAAGGAAAAGACAATGTTATATTCAATAATCCTAATGAGGCTGAACGCTCAGGTAATGCTTTTATATACCCAATGACTGAATTGCAAATCACTCAGGAGTTAAGACAAAAAGCATTTGACTCCCAAGAAACCACAGATGATCATGGAATGCATATCACCGGTTTAGTGAAAGATCAAAATGGTACAAAATATTTTATTGTAAAAAACAGCTGGGGAACTAAGTATAATGACTGCGATGGATATCTTTACGCTTCATGGAACTATGTTGCGTATAAGACCATGAATATTATGATTCATAAGAATGCTATTCCTAAAGACATCGCAAAAAAACTTGGCATTAAATAGTCCCTTTACAAACTCATTCAAATGAAAAAAACTGTCGTTATTTTGACTTTAATATTTGTTTTAGCAACCTTGTTCACCTCTTGTTACTCAGCAAACAAATGCAATGGAGTGCGCAAGACCAGAACATCAATGGGGTATATGTAAAAACTCCAAACACAGATTCACTTGGTACGTCCTGCTCAATCATTAGGTGCTCTTTATGTTGAAGAATCATTTCGATTAGATGAATTGGGCGTATTTTATAGAGAAGTATTTTTAATAAAAACGTATTTAGGCATCTGTCGGAATCATACTGTGTCAAATTTTAACATAATAGCAAAATATTCATTATTGAAACCGGCTCTATGAATTGCCCGATGATTTAGCGGGAGAAATGACCGATTTTAGTTTCTGAATCAATTCATCCTTACTCTCTATGCTATTTGACATTGGAAGTATAAACCAAATTCCTCCATCTAACCATTCAGTAGGAATTCGGGCTGCATCTTTCTCCGTTGTAAGTACGATTTGATTTGTACTTCTTGCAAATTGTGTAATTTCACTTACTTGCTGCTCACTCAAATGGGCATGGTCGCTAAATTTAAAATGTTTAAATGGAACCTTTTTATCATTCAAGTAATTCACAATCAAGTTTGGATTAGCAATTCCCGTAACCAAAACTGCCCCACGCCCAACCACCTCATCCCAAGATATAGTTTGTGTTGTGGTAATATTCATGGGAAGCAAATACTCGATAGCTGAGAAAAACTGCATTGCATTGCTATATCGTCTAATATGCTGACAATGTTCACTCTTCACTTTCTCGTTAACGTTTACAGGTGCTTTTGTTGTAATGATAATATCAGCTCTGTATGCGGCAGAACGAAATTCGCGCAACATCCCTGTTGGCATTGGAAAATCTCTATAAAATGGATGTTGCCATTCTGTTAACAGTATATACAAGCTAGCCTTTAACCTGAAATGCTGAAAAGCGTCATCCAACAGGATCACTTGCGTTTTGGGGAACAATGTTGCTATTTGACTAACCCCTGCTACCCTATTTTCACAAACAGTAACTACTACATCCGGGAATCTTTTCTTAATCATCAAAGGCTCGTCTCCACATTGCACAGCAGACAAAGATGTAAACACTTCCAAAAAACCCTTTGTTTCTCTCCCATACCCTCGAGACAATACCGCAAGAGTATATCCTTCTTTTATTAACTCTTCTATAAGCAACAAGATCATGGGAGATTTGCCTGTACCACCAACTTTAATATTCCCCACAACAATGGTAGGCAGAGTTGACTGCTTGCGCTTGAGAACACCTTTATCAAAAAGTATCCATCTACATTGTGCAATGAATCCAAACAGCCATGAAAAAGGTAGTAAAATAAATCTCAAACCCACCTAGCAAATTTGGTAAAAATCTTGACAATCACACTAACTTTGCCCTCTATGATTGTAAAAGAAATTACATCCTTAATTGAGCAAATTGCACCACTTTCCTACCAAGAATCTTATGACAATGCCGGTTTAATTATTGGCAACCAAAACAATGAAGTACATGGTATTTTATTATGTTTAGATGTTACCGAAGCGGTAGTACAAGAAGCGATAGATACTAAATGTAATTTAATAATTGCACATCATCCTATTATTTTCAAAGGATTAAAGAAACTGAACGGCAAAAACTTTGTTGAACGAATTGTAATACAATCAATCAAGAACAACATTAATATATATGCAGCACATACCAATTTAGACAATGTATTTGCAAATGGTGTCAATGAAAAAATTGCAGAGAAAATTAATCTTAAAGACATTGAAATATTAAAACCACTTAAATCCAACCTTGCAAAACTCGTAACCTATTGCCCTCCTCAATACGCTGATATGTTACGGGATGTATTATGGAATGCCGGAGCCGGCAATATTGGAAAATACGACCAATGTAGTTTCTCTTCCACCGGAATTGGCACATTCAGAGGCAATGAGGATTCAAATCCTCTTATTGGCATACAAGGAGAACTTGAAAAAGTACAAGAGGAACGAATTGAAGTTTTATTTGAAAAACACAAACAATCTTCGCTTATTCAGACCTTAATTGCCAATCATCCTTATGAAGAAGTGGCATACGAAATTTATGATATTGCAAATGAAAATCAAACCAAAGGGGCAGGTATGATTGGTTCGTTACCGGAAGCAATGTCATCAGCAGGTTTTTTAGAGTACCTAAAAAACAACATGAATATCAAGGTTATTAAATACACATCGGGCAAAGAAACCATGATCCGCAAAGTTGCAATTTGTGGAGGCAGTGGACGTTTTTTATTAGAAGATGCAATGCACAAAGAAGCTGATGTCTTTATCACTGCCGATTTTAAATATCACGATTACTTTGAAGCAGATGGACAAATCATGGTTTGTGACATCGGACATTATGAATCAGAGATTTTTACAATAGAAATTTTTATGAAAATAATTCAAGAAAAATTCCCTAATTTCGCAACCCGTTTCACAGAAACAAATACTAACCCAATAAATTATTACTTATAAGATGGATATATCCATAGAAAACAAATTAAAAGCACTCTGGGCACTACAAGAAATCGACAGCAAACTTGACAAACTCAATGCCCTAAAAGGAGAACTCCCAATTGAAGTTGCAGATCTTGAGGATGAAATTGCCGGTTTAAATACTAGAGAGCAAAACATTCGTCAGGAGATTGAAAACCTTGAGGATCAAATTAGTGAGTATAAAAATAAAATCAAACAGAGCGAACAGTATATTACAAAATTCAAACAACAATTGAACGATGTAAAGAACAACCGCGAATACGAGGCTTTATCAAAAGAAATCGAGATTATGGAACTCGAAATTCAGGCAGCTGAGAAAAGAATGAAAGAAGCTTCATTTGCTATTGAAAACCAAAATGCACTGATAGAAGAAACACAAGCTAAAATTGAAACTGTAAAGAAAGAAGTAGAAACCAAGAAAGTTGAATTAGTATCTATTATTCAAGAAACTGAAGATGAAGAGAAAAAACTTGGTGAGGAAAGAGAAACCGCAGTTAAAGAAATTGAAGAAAGGCTGTATTACTCTTATGGCAGAATCAGAAAAAATGCACTCAATGGTATTGCAATTGCTCCGATTGTACGTTCATCTTGTGGTGGTTGTTTTGCTAAAATACCATTACAAAGACAAGTTGATATAAAGCAACACTTAAAGGTGAATGCTTGTGAACATTGTGGAAGAATTATCGTTGATGAAACAATTACCGGTATCCAATCACAAGTTATTGAGGACGATAAAAAACCAAGAAGAAGACTAAAAAAGCGTCTTAGTTCAGAAACATCAATCTAGTTTAAGAGTAACTCACATCAAAGAAAAAGCCCCGATTGAATCAATCGGGGCTTTTTCTTTGATTGCGCACCCGAAGGGAGTCGAACCCCTATCTTAAGAACCGGAATCTTATATTCTATCCATTAAACTACGGGTGCAATAACTAAATCAGAACTTCTCATTCCTAACTGATTTGGGGTTACAAAGTAAATTAATTTACGCTACAAATTAATTTCTTTATCGCATTGAATATCAATTAATAGTGCAACCGGTTAGGCAATTGGCTTGATAAAGAATTATTAAAGTAATATCAAGATTGCCTCAAGGACACTATTTTGCAAAGGCATCAATCTGTTCAAGTATCCTTTGGTGAATTTCTTCAACAGTTTTCATTGAACCGTCTCCATTGTAACAAACAATGCGTATAAACCCGGTCTGGGTTTGTACTAAATTTTCATACTCCATTCTCACTGCTGCTTGTAAATTCAAATCTTTTTCATGAATATCATCTTTGCCTTGAAGATAAATTCTGTCAAGCCCTTCTCGTTTACTACGTAATGAATCTGCAGTAAATTTAGAAGGCACATCTAAATAGAAAGTTAGATCCGGTTTTGGTATCTTATTAAATCCATACTCCAACTCTAAAATCCAGTTCTTCAGTGCGAGTTTAGCTGTGGGCTCATATATCTTAGCACATTGATATGCAATATTGGAATATACATACCTATCAACAAGCACACAATCACCCTGCTGCAGCCATGTTGTAATTGTGGGTGCAAATTCTTTTCTATCTTCTGAAAAAAGTAGTGCAACCAGTTGGGGATGAACTGACTCAACAGATCCGAATTCTCCTCTCAGAAACTTTGCAATCATTGCACCAAATAGTCCTTGATTTAAACGTGGAAAATGTATAAAACGTGTTGCTACACCTTTATTTTGAAAGTGTTCAGACAACAAACGAATTTGAGTGGACTTCCCCACTCCATCAGGACCTTCAATTGCAATAAATGGTGTTTTGGGTTTTGACATGATTTGTTATTTATCTAATTGTTGTTTGAGCATTGCCCATTTATTAATCCAATTTTTTCTTATTTCCTTATCAATTTCCCAATCTGTTTCATGCAACTTGATAGAAAGTCGCACTATAACAACGTCTTTCTGGATATCAATAATTCGCATATTAAAACTGTTCAGGTTAGCTTTGTGACTAAATTCAATGATTGATTGTCTAAACACTTGTTCAGTCTTTTCAATATCTTCAAACATCGTAATAGGCAACGGGAGTTCCACTTGTGCCTTACGTGTTTCACCCTTAGTATAATTGACGATTTGGTTGTTTAAAACAATATTGTTTGGGATTAATACTAGGTCGCCTTCTTCACTTTGCAGCTGTACATTCATTAGGCTCAGGTTAATTATTTTCCCTTTTTGCTCGCCAATTTTAACATAATCACCAATTTCAATATTGGAATTAAACATCAAGGTCATTCCATTAATTGCATTAGAGATATAATCCTTTGACAAAATGGCTATTGCTGCAGCAATAATGGAAATTGATGTAAAGAAGTGCTTTAGCTCTATATTGACAAGTTGGAGAAATGTAAAAAACAGAAGAATTGAGATAATGATTAAGGAAATGGTGTTTATTCCCACAATAAAATTGTCTATCCCTTGTATATTTTTTCTGCGCCTATAAAGGTGCAGGACGATAGCACGCAAAACAAGTATAGATGCTATAAACAATCCATTGATTAGCAATTTGCCCAGTGTAGTATCAATATTGGTAAACATACTTAATTATAAGTCAAATAAGCTTTTTTGTCCAAAACTATCAATGTTGTCATCATCGTTTCTGTTACGAGTATCAATCACAGACATCTTAATCTCTTTGTTTTCAGGCTGCTTTGAATCCGTCTTCTTATTTATTTGATGTGAATCCTTTGAGTCAGTATTTGTTTTATCATTCTTTTGGGGTGCAGCATCAGTTTTTTCCTCAACCTGTGTTTCGTCAATCTTTACAATTGTTTCTGTCTCTACCTTATCAGTCTCCAAGGTATCTTTCTCTATGATTACGTTTTCTTCCACATCTCCATCAACTTCTTCTATGATTGATTCATCTTCGTTTATTGCTTCACTGTGCTGCTTTGTTACAGTTCCTACCAATGGGGATAGCAATTTGATACTTACTAATTTTTCCGATGTCAGTTTGTTTCCATTTGCTTTCCAGCCTTTCACATCAATAAAATCAGCTAACAACAGCGTATTTGTAACTTTAGTTCCTCTTTCATTTTTATAGCTGTATTCAATCTCCGGGTTATCAAAAGTGGAAGCTACGAGTAGCTTTGCACCTCTTTCTTCGCTAATAAAGATAAATCTCCTACCTAAAGTTGTCGTTTCAATCTTAAATCTCTTTACAAATACAGATTTTGATGTAGGATCGTAATGAACCACATTGATTGGTTGAATTGAATGATACTTTTGGAGCAATACAATCTCTTTACCATCATACTTATTTGTGAGTTCGTTGTCTGTCAACTCGTAGCTGCCATCATTAAAAATCGCAAGAATTCTGTCCTCTGAAGTAAAAGAACCTAAGTATTCACCTCTTCCGTCTGTATTCAGTCTTCCTATTTCAATCTCATAATAAATATCACGACCGCGCTCAGTTGAAATTCCTTTTTGGGTCATTTCTATTTTTCTAATAGGATGTTTAGTCAACATGTTCCCACGCGAATTGCGACCTTTGATTGCTAAATCAGCAAAATTGTATTCGAAAAACTTATTTTTAGCTTTTGCCAATGAACTCAAATACACCCCGATTTTTTCAGCTTCTGAGTTGTAGTTGGCTGTAAAATATAGAATTTTAGAACCAGGTGTACCAATTGTAACATCATACTCTTTATCACGAATCAGACTTAACACATTGAACCTTTTGACAAAGGCAACCTTGCTCTTACCATCCGAATAAACAACATTGTACACCTTGCGGTCATCATTTTTTCTAAACACATCCACATGAATCAAGTCCTTTCCCATGAACAGTTTGTCAGCAATTTTGCTTATTTGGTATTTACCATCTCTTCTAAAGGCTATGATATCATCAATGTCTGAGCAATCGGTAACATATTCATCTTTTTTCAAACCCATCCCTACAAAACCTTCTGCAAAATTTGCATACAACTTCTCGTTGGCAACAGCAACTACATTCGCTTCAATGTTATCAAACAACCTTATTTCAGTTTTTCGTTCCTTCCCTTTGCCATATTTTTTTAACAGATTGTCAAAATAGTCAATTGCAAACTCAACAAGATGCTCAAGATTGTACAACACTTCTTCTATTTGATTTTCAATAGCTTTGAGCAATTCATCCGCTTTAAACGAGTCAAACTTTGAGATACGTTTAATTCTAATCTCAGTTAATCTTGTTATATCTTCAACTGTAACTTCCCTTTTTAGTCTGGGCTTAAAGGGTTCTAATCCTTTGTCAATGGTTTGTATGATATCTTCCCAAGTTTCGCATTCTTCAATATCTCTGTATATTCTTTCTTCAATAAAAATCTTTTCAAGTGAACTAAAATGCCATTTCTCATTCAGATCGCCCAACTTAATTTTTAATTCTTGTTCTAAAAGGCTTACGGTCTTATGAGTACTGATTTCCAACATCTCATCGACTGACAGAAATACAGGTTTATCATTATAGATAACACAAGCATTGGGTGAGATAGAAACTTCGCAATCCGTAAAAGCATATAAGGCATCAATCGTCATTTCAGGGCTGATTCCAGACATTAATTGTATCTCAATCTCTACATCTTTAGCGGTATTATCAACCACCTTTCTGATTTTGATTTTGCCATTGTCATTTGCCTTTACAATGGAATCAATAATATTTCCGGTCGTAGTACCAAAAGGGATTTCTTTGATAATCAGTCGCTTTCCTTCTGCTTGTTCAATCCGTGCTCTCACTCTGATTTTTCCACCTTTCATTCCGCTGTTGTAATTTGAACAATCAGCCATTCCTCCGGTCATAAAATCAGGCAGTATATGAGTCTTTTTACCTTTGAGTACATCAATAGAAGCCAGGCACAACTCTCTAAAATTGTGTGGCAATATTTTGGTTGACAACCCAACGGCAATACCCTCAACGCCCTGTGCCAATACAAGTGGAAATTTTACAGGAAAATGAAGGGGTTCTTTTTTTCGACCGTCATAGGAATTTACCCAAATTGTTGTTTGTGGATTATACAACACTTCTAAGGCAAAAGGAGTCAATCTTGCTTCAATGTATCGCGATGCAGCAGCACCATCTCCGGTTCTGATGTCGCCCCAATTTCCCTGTGTATCAATTAACAGCTCCTTTTGTCCTAAATTCACCATGGCGTCACCAATGGCTGCATCACCATGAGGATGATACTGCATAGTCTGCCCAATTACATTGGCAACTTTGTTATACCTTCCATCGTCCATTTCCTTCATTGCATGCAGAATTCTGCGTTGAACAGGCTTTAAACCATCATTCAAATCCGGTACTGCACGTTCTAAAATCACATATGAGGCATAGTCAAGAAACCAATTTTCATATAATCCTGCAACAGGCAAAACACCGCCATCATGACTTTTGTCATGTGTTATACCCCCATCAGAATCAGGGGAATCCATGTCTTCTTCGTTAATATTGTCCTCTATTGGTTCTTCTTCGTAACTCATTCAATAACTTTCACTATATGATTATGCTGCAACTTCGTTCTCTTCAACTATCAATGACTTGGATGTATTTTTCTCTTCTTTAAACATATCCTCTTTCTCTACTTTCAAATTCTCGATAATAAAATCTTGTCTATCCGGGGTATTTTTACCCATGTAGTATTTGAGTAGTTTCTCAATAGGCGTATCCTTTCTCAAGATAATGGGCTCCAAACGCATATTGCTTCCTATAAACATTCCAAACTCATCAGGAGAAATTTCTCCTAATCCTTTAAAACGTGTAATCTCCGGCTTCGAACCCAAAACAGAAATTGCAGTTTGCTTCTCTGTTTCATCGTAACAATACACTGTTTCTTTTTTGTTTCTTACTCTAAACAATGGAGTTGTTAATATATACACATGTCCATTTTTGACAAGGTCAGGGAAAAATTGCAAGAAAAAGGTCATCATTAAAAGTCGGATGTGCATTCCGTCCACATCTGCATCGGTTGCTATGACTATCTTGTTGTATCTTAAAAACTCAATTCCTTCTTCAATCCCTAAGGCATGTTGCAATAGATTAAATTCTTCATTCTCGTAAACCACTTTTTTACTTAATCCATAACAATTTAGGGGCTTACCTCTAAGAGAAAACACTGCTTGGGTCTCAACATTTCTGGATTTAGTAATCGAACCTGAAGCCGAATCCCCTTCTGTGATAAATAAAGTGGATTCAAACCTTTCATCTTTATTTTCATCTGTAAAATGAATACGGCAATCTCTCAACTTCTTATTATGTACATTCGCTTTCTTTGCCCTTTGGTTAGCAAGTTTACGAATACCTGCCATATCCTTTCGTTCTCTTTCAGACTGTTGAATTCGCGCCAGAAGAGCTTCTGCAACTGCGGGGTTTTTATGCAAATAATCATCTAACTCCTTTTTTATAAAATCATTAATAAAAACCCTCAATGAATTGCCACCAGGATACATTTCAGTAGAACCTAACTTGGTTTTAGTTTGGCTTTCAAATACCGGTTCTTGCACTTTTACAGCAATTGCACCAATGATCGCAGAACGCACATCGGATGGATCAAAATCCTTTTTATAAAAATCACGCAATGTTCTGACCAAGGCTTCTTTAAAAGCAGAAAGATGTGTTCCGCCTTGTGTTGTGTTTTGCCCATTGACAAAAGAATAATACTCTTCACCATATTGGTTGCCATGCGAAAATGCAACTTCAATATCTTTTCCTTTGAAATGCAAAATCGGATAACGCAATGTTTCCATATCTGCTTTTCGCTCCAACAAATCCAACAAACCTCTTTTGGAATGAAAAATCTGTCCGTTAAAGACTAAAGTAAGACCTGCATTCAAGAAACTGTAGTTCCAGAACTGCTCCTCCATAAAATGAGGGATATAACGGAAATTTCTAAAAATAGTATTGTCCGGTTCAAATACGACAAGCGTTCCGTTTTTTTGGGTAGTGTCTTCAAGTGGGGCATCATTCACAAGAACGCCTTTTTCAAATTCAGCTTTCTTGGCTTTCCCGTCCCTAAAAGACTGTACCAAAAAATAATTAGAAAGAGCATTCACTGCTTTGGTACCCACCCCATTCAGTCCAACTGATTTTTGAAAAGCACCTGAATCATACTTTCCTCCGGTATTTATCTTAGAAACACAATCAACAACTTTGCCTAAAGGAATACCGCGCCCATAGTCGCGAACGGAAACTCGGCTTCCTGCAATACTCACTTCAATCTTGTTTCCAAATCCCATCATGTGTTCATCAATTGAGTTATCCACTACTTCTTTAATCAACACATAAATCCCGTCATCAGCGGCAGCACCATCACCCAATTTACCGATATACATTCCCGGACGCAGCCGGATATGTTCCTTCCAGTCTAAGGATTTGATATTGTCTTCTGTATATGAAATTGGGTTCTCTGCCATGGCGTTCAAATGAAACAGCGAAATTAACCCTACGGCTAAAGAGGTTATCATAAAGTTTTAAACATCAAATTTGTTTGAATACCATACGAAATCATTGTCTGCAAACGGCAATTTTAAAACATAGTATCTTTTCGTAGTACAAAATATACGTTCTTCTCACCCCACAATTCCACATAACATATTCGTAATTTCAGGGACTAAACAATAATGTGTAAGATGCAACTATTTTCTAGTGTCCTTTGCTTTAATTGGATTTTCAGAGAATTTGAGTTTATACAAGAAAGCTGCTGCAAAATGAAATTAACCTCTTTTTCACCATCTAAAATCAACAACTTTGCTTAATATTCTAACTAACCCTAACTTCTTTCGCTTCTAATAAAGTCGTTACTCTGAATATTGTAATTCTGTTTTGCCGGAAGGTGGGTTGTGTTGAGTTAAATGCAAGGAATAATATAAAAAGCCAGTTAATCATATCAATTCGTCATTCCATTTATATAAGTTTCTACAAAGCCCAGGATTTTACTCAAAATTCTGTCGCCTGTTTTTTTGCGTTCCAAAACCGAAGGATTTTCGCCTTCCAACAATTCCAAAATTTCATCTCTCAACGGTTCTCGTTCTGCATACAAGTAATTTTCAATCAGGGTTTGTGTTTTGTCGGCTGAAAGGTTTTCTTCTTTCACCTGTTTGTTGAAAGCATTTTGCTGTTCTGCTGTCCAGAACTTTTCAAATGCTTCGGGAATAGCTTTGTCTAGTCCTAAAATAGGTTTACACCAAAACGTGTAAAAATGGACAAAAAAAGTAAAGTCATTCTAGGACTAAATTTGATTTTTTAATTTATTTTTGGATCTAAGTATTAACTTGTAAACTTTTTTAGGACGATATATTCCCCAAGTGTTGCCAAAGAGCCATTTTCCTCATCACATTCGACAATCATATATTGAAGACTATCAACTGTTTAAAAAATTTCTATTAAGATTTCTTAAAAAAATAATTTGCTTAGTTAGGATTCCTTACTATGTTCACACCGGCAAAAATGCCAAAAAACAACTTAAATTAATTTAAAATGACAAAATCAATTTTCTATCACGCAGGATGCCCGGTGTGCATCAGCGCAAAATACAAACTTACGCAATCTTTTTGAAAAGATAATATGCAAAATGCGCAATATTGGTTTTAATCTGATTGCCTGTTTATCAAGAGAATATTCCCATTTGCTTAGTATGTTGATATTTGAAATAAACATTGTATTATTGCGCATATTTATGAGTTGGCAGCAAGTGTAAAGGACGACCCGACAACAACAAACAGACGACTAAAAACAAGAAAAAAGTAAACCATTTTGACAGGTGACCAAAGACAGAAAAACGATATTACAAACGGACAGAGATTAATCCGACACACTAACCGACCCTCTGTTTTTTATTTTTTTCCCTCCGCACATTTTTTAAAAACAATTTTAACCAGCCGCACGGTCAAGCACATTTGGTTTTTCCCAACGCTAATGCCAACGCTGAAAAACCAAAAGAGCTTGCCCTTACCCACCCACGACAATATAGTGGACTTTTACACTATTCGACAATGTATTTTTACTATCTTTGACCCGATAAAATTTAATAAGGCTTCAAATGAACAGAATTAAAGAAGTTCTGAAAGAAAAAGGTATCTCACAAACTTGGCTTGCTCAAAAGCTGGACAAAAGCTACAACACGATAAACGAGTATGCCCGAAATGTGAGACAACCAAGCATTGAGGATTTGTATCGAATTGCAAAAATTTTGGATGTTAATGCCAAGGACTTATTGAAAGAAGAATAATGAGTAAAGAGAACCAAATAGAAGAAAATCTAATAGAGCAACTAAAAGGGCTGAAATATATTCATCGCCCCGACATAGTTGACAGGAAAACACTTGAGCAAAACTTCAAAGCAAAATTTGAAGAACTCAACCGTATTAACTTGACTGATAATGAGTTTTTACGGCTTAGAGAAGAAATAATCAATTCTGATGTTTTCGCTGCATCTAAACTCTTACGAGAAAGACAATATTTTCAACGTGAGGACGGAACGCCTTTGCATTATACTTTAGTGAACATCAAAGATTGGTGCAAGAATGACTTTGAAGTTATCAGTCAATTACGCATCAACACAGAAAACAGCCATCAACGCTACGACATCATTTTGCTGATTAACGGTTTGCCTGTTGTGCAAATCGAGTTGAAGAAACTGGATATTTCTCCAAGAAAAGCAATGCAGCAAATTGTAGAATACAAAAACGAGCCTGGCAATGGTTATGGAAATTCGCTGCTTTGCTTTATGCAGTTGTTTATTGTGAGCAATCGAACTAACACGTACTATTTCGCAAACAACAAGAATCAGCATTTTGCTTTCAATGCAGACGAACAGTTTTTACCGATTTATCAATTAGCAGACGAAAACAACAAGAAAATCACTCACCTTGATTTGTTCACTGAAAAATTTCTGAGCAAGTGTACACTTGGTGAATTGATTAGTAAGTATATGGTACTCATTGAGAGTGAACAAAAGTTACTCGTAATGCGACCATATCAGATTTATGCAGTTAAAGCAATTGTTAATTGCATTCAGCAAAATAGAGGTAATGGCTATATATGGCATACAACAGGAAGTGGCAAAACCTTGACTTCCTTCAAAACTTCTACTTTGCTAAAAGATAATCCTGATATTGAGAAATGTTTATTTGTAGTTGACCGAAAAGACCTTGACCGACAAACCCGTGAAGAATTTAATAAATTTCAAGAAGGTAGTGTAGAAGAAAATACCAATACGGAAACTTTGGTAAGACGATTGCTTTCTACCGACTATGCAGACAAAGTAATTGTTACGACAATTCAAAAATTAGGGCTTGCACTTGACGGAACACAAAAGAAAAACTATAAAGAACGCTTAGAGCCATTAAGCAAAAAAAGAATGGTATTCATATTTGATGAATGCCACCGTTCACAATTTGGCGACAATCACAAGGCGATTAAAGAGTTTTTCCCAAATGCTCAATTATTCGGCTTTACAGGCACACCAATTTTTAGAGACAATGCCACTTATATCGAAAGAAATGGTGAAGAAGCAAAATACAAGGAAACAAGCGACATTTTTGAAAAGCAATTACACGCTTATACAATTACACACGCCATTGACGACCGAAATGTTTTAAAGTTTCATATTGACTATTTCAAGGGAAAAGGCAACCAAAATCCAAAACCTGGAGAAGCAATTGCACAACAAGCAGTTGTAGAAGCCATTTTAGACAAGCACGATACTGCTACCAATTCAAGAAAATTCAATGCAGTTTTAGCAACTTCTTCTATCAATAATGCAATTGAATACTATAATCTATTTAAGGAAATTCAAAAAAAGAAACAAACTGAAAATCCCAATTACGTTCCTTTAAATATTGCTTGTGTGTTTTCTCCACCGTCACAACTAATTTCTAATAATGGCGACCAACAAGCTCAAAAGAATGCTGCTGATATTAAGCAGTTACAAGAGGATTTAACAAATGAACGTGAGGACAATAAACAGAATCCCGAAGAAAAAAAACAAGCATTAACGGAAATTATTGCAGATTACAATAAGCAGTATAAAACCAATCACAGTATCAATGAATTTGATTTGTACTATCAAGATGTACAAAGAAGAATCAAAGACCAACAATACAGCAACAAAGATTATTCACACGAAAATAAGATTGACATTACAATAGTGGTAGATATGTTGCTAACTGGTTTTGATAGCAAGTATCTCAATACTTTGTATGTGGATAAGAACCTGAAATACCACGGACTTATTCAGGCATTTTCGAGAACAAATCGTGTATTAAATGATACTAAACCTTACGGAAATATTTTAGACTTCCGTTCACAACAAGAATCCGTAAACCAAGCGATAGCATTATTTTCAGGAGAAGATAAAGATAGAGCAATTAAAATTTGGATGGTTGACCCTGCTCCAGTTGTAATGGATAACTTTCAAAAGGCAGTTGAGGCATTAGGAATCTTTATGCAGCAACAAAATTTGGTAAACGAACCACAAGAAGTTTACAACCTGAAAGGTGATGCAGCACGAATTACATTCGTAAAAAACTTTAAAGAAGTTCAAAGGCTTAAAACTCAATTAGACCAATACACAGATTTAGACGAAGAACAAAAGGCAAAAATTGAAGCGATTTTGCCTAAAGAGACTTTGCAAGAGTTCCGCAGTTCGTATATAGAAACAGCCAAGCAGTTAAGAGAAATTCAACAAAAAGAAGGAGACCAAGCACCGCCTGAAATACAACAATTGGATTTTGAATTTGTATTGTTTGCTTCTGCTGTAATTGATTATGACTATATAATGAATCTGATTGCTGACAGTACGCAGAAAAAACCTGCCAAGCAAAAGATGACAAAGGCACAGGTAATTAGCTTGTTAAAATCAAACTCCAATTTAATGGATGAGGAAGAAGATTTGACCGAGTACATTAATAGTTTGGATTGGGAAAGCGGACAGGATGTAGATACGCTTCGCAAAGGATACGTTACGTTTAAGGACGATAAATACAATAAAGAATTAGCAGCTATTGCTCACAAACACGGTTTGCAAACGGCAGACCTGAAAGTGTTTGTTGAAATGGTAATGAATCGAATGATTTTTGACGGTGAAAAATTGACTGACCTATTAGAGCCATTGGATTTGAGTTGGAAAGAACGCAGAGTAAAAGAACTGGCATTAATGGCAGATTTAGTACCACAATTTAAAAAACTTGCCCAAGGGCGTGAAATATCAGGATTAGCAGCGTATGAGTAAGACAAAAAAAATATTACCCGAATTGCGTTTTCCTGAGTTTTCAAATAATGAAACTTGGGCTGACAGAAAACTATCAGATGTACTCTTTGAACACAAAGAAAAAAGTACAGGAAATGAAGAAGTATATTCTGTTTCAGTTCATAAAGGCGTAATTAATCAGATTGAACATTTGGGACGTGTATTTGCTGCAAGTAATACTGAAAATTATAAAAGAGTATTGCCAGGTGATATTATATACACCAAAAGCCCAACTGGAGATTTCCCTCTTGGAATCATAAAGCAAAGTAAAGTATCAAAGCCAGTTATTGTGTCGCCTTTGTACGGAGTTTTTAAACCTGAAACAACTGACCTCGGTGTTATATTAGATGCATATTTTGAATACCCTGAAAGAACAATTAACTATTTATCTTCTATTGTTCAAAAAGGAGCAAAAAACACCATAAACATTCACAATGACACTTTCCTTTCAAAATCTCTAGTTCTTCCCCTTGATAAAAAAGAGCAAAGAAAAATTGCATCCTGCCTCTCATCCTTAGATGATGTAATTACAACTCATAACGAAAAATTAGATTTGCTCAAAGAACACAAAAAAGCATTAATACAAGATTTTTTTCCAAAAGAAGGAGAAAAAGAACCTAGGTACAGGTTTAAGGAATTTAAAAAAGATGGAATTTGGAAACAAGATACTATAAAGAAAGCTTTTTCAATATTTCAGGGATATGCTTTCTCTAGTAGTGATAGTGTATCAAGTGGTACAAGATGGTTGAAAATAGCAGATGTTGGTATTCAAGAAATGAAAAACGATACACCATCCTATTTGCCGCCAAACTTTAAAGAAGAATATAAAAATTTTTTAGTTAGTAAAGGTGATTATGTTTTGGCATTAACTCGACCTATCTTAAATATGAAACTCAAGATTGCTCGAATAGATGATGTTTTTGATAATGCATTATTAAATCAGCGAGTTGGGAAAATCGTAACGACAAATGAAAGTAGTTTTATTTACTATCTACTTCAAACAAAAGAAATGATTGAAAATATTAATAAAAATATTGCGGGTAACGAACCACCAAATTTATCATTTAATCAAATTGAAAATTTAATAATATTCCTACCACCGACATTGTTAGAACAGAAGAAAATAGCCTCTTGTCTTTCTTCTTTAGATGAAATTATCAAGGCACAGACAGAATTGGTTGAGCAATTGAAGTTGCATAAAAAAGGATTGACACAGTGGTTGCTTCCACAAACGATAGATTAAATATGAATGAATTAGATATAGCAAAGCAACTTTTTGAAAATCAAGAGAACATCATCTTGATATATGCATTCAATGCTACAGGAAAAACACGCCTATCGGTTGCATACAAAAACTTTACTAAAAATGAGAACGAAGGCAAGCACATTGGTATTTATTACAATGCCTTTAGTGAAGATTTATTCGTTTGGGAAAATGACGAAGAAGGTGGAAATGAAAATATTCGGCTAAATATTCTATTCAGTAATCTAAGCCAATTCCATTCATATTTTGACGAGAAAGACGTTGAAGAAAAACTGGCAATTTATAATCCAAAGTTCAAGTTTAAATTCAACCAACACGAGAATCCAGAAGAAGGAATAGAATCTGTTTCATTCTTTATTGATGAGGAAAAACAAACACCGATTAAAATTTCAAGAGGTGAAGAAAGAATTTTCGTTTGGTGTTTCTTCTTAACATTGTTTGAAGTAGATGCTTGGGCAAGCAGTCAGGATGCACACTTTTTTATTGACGACCCAGTTTCAAGTTTGGATGAACATAATATTTTCATAACAGCCGAATCCATTTTTGAACTCATTGAAGAACACTATCTCAAAAAGCGAATAGTAATTACAACACATCATATTGGTTTATTTTCCATTCTATTTGACAAACTCAAAAAGGGTGAAAAAAGTGGCCGTTATAACAAATTGACAAAACCGTTTATTCTCACTTCAAAAGAGGGAAATTTAACTTTAAACAGTTTAAATAACGAAGTATTTCTCTTTCATCTTCACCTGATGCAAACCATTGATACAGCAACAAAAACAGAATTGTTTGCTTATCACTTCGTATTGTTAAGGCAATTGCTTGAAAATATTTCTTCATTCCTCGGAGTAGGAAGAATCAAATATACTTTAGAGCAAATCGGAGTTGAAAAAGTGGATGAAGCAATGGAAATTGTAAATTCCCTATCTCATAAAAATGTGTATCGCTTGCAGTTTAATAAAATGGCAGGAGCGGAAGAAGCAGTGTTTAGAGAAATATTTCAAAAAATTCAAGACAAGTATCGTTTTATCTATTAATCGAAATAATGGCAAGTAAAGAACAAAAACAATTAGGCAAGACACTTTGGGATATAGCAGACGAACTGCGGGGTGCAATGAATGCGGATGATTTCCGTGATTATATGCTGTCGTTTCTTTTTCTAAGGTATCTATCGCACAATTACGAAGAAGCCGCAAAAAAAGAATTAGGCAAAGATTATCCGCTAAGTCCTTCGAAAGAGGTAAAGGCTGACTTTGTTGTTCCCCCACCATTGGAAATATGGTATAAAAAGAACAAAGAAGATATAGAGGATTTTGAAAAGCAAATGCGTAGAAAAGTGCATTATGTTATCGAACCAAAATATCTATGGAGTAATATAACCGAGTTAGCTCGAACACAAAATGAAAAGCTGCTTACCACGCTGGACAAAGGTTTCAGATACATTGAAAACGAATCATTCGAGAGTACCTTTAAAGGTTTGTTTTCAGAAATCAACCTTAATTCAGAAAAATTAGGTAAAACTCAAAAAGAACGAAATGATAAACTTTGCAAGATAATCACTAAGATAGCGGAAGGAATTGCGGATTTTTCGACAGACACCGATACGCTTGGAGATGCTTATGAATATTTGATTGGTCAATTTGCAGCAGGTTCAGGGAAGAAAGCAGGAGAGTTTTATACACCCCAACAAATCTCAACAATTCTTTCACGAATTGTAATTTTGGACTCCCACGACCCAAAGACTGGTCCAAAACCTAAACTTGATAACGTACTTGATTTTGCTTGTGGTTCGGGTTCTTTGCTCTTGAATGTGAGAACGCAATTAAAAGAAAATGGTGGAACTATAGGCAAAATCTACGGTCAGGAAACGAATATAACTACTTATAACCTTGCCAGAATGAATATGCTTTTACACGGCATGAAAGACACCGAGTTTGACATATTCCACGGAGACACTTTATTGAATCAATGGAGTTTATTAAATGAAATGAACCCAAGTAAAAAAGAGGAGTTTGATGCCATAGTAGCTAATCCACCTTTTAGTTTACGTTGGGAGCCTAACGACACCCTTGCAGAAGATTTTCGTTTCAAAAGTTATGGTTTAGCTCCTAAGTCAGCAGCCGACTTTGCTTTTCTGTTACACGGTTTTCACTTCTTAAAACAGAATGGAACAATGGCAATCATTTTGCCACACGGAGTTTTATTTCGAAGTGGTGCAGAAGAAAAAATACGCACCAAATTGTTAACAGAAAATTCTATTGATACAATTATTGGTTTACCATCAAACCTTTTTTATTCGACAGGTATTCCAGTATGTATTTTGGTTTTGAAGAAATGTAAAAAGAAGGAAGATGTATTGTTCATTAACGCAAGCGAACATTTTGAAAAGGAGAAGCGACAAAATACATTAGACGAAAAGCATATCAACAGAATTGTTGAAACATATCAATATCGCAGAGACATTGACAGGTATTCCCGTAAAGTTTCAATGGACGAAATCAAAAAGAACGGCTACAACCTGAATATTTCTCGTTATGTAAGCACATCACAAGACGAATCAAAAATTAACTTGAAAGAAGTAAACACAAAACTAGTATTAATAAATAAGAGAATTAAAACAAACACGGACAAGCATAATGAATTTTTAAAAGAGTTAGGTCTAAATTTAATCTAACAACGAAATGCCAACGCTATTTGCAAGCACATTGCCAAAGCCCCACAAGCCAACGCACAGACCAAAGCTTTGTCAAAGAGCTTGCAAATCCAACGCAGGACAAAATTGTTTTTAAAAAATTTCCCGACCCTTCAAAAAAAATAAAAAACGCAACGCACAACCCGACAGACAATGACACGGAAACTCAACAAAGACAATGGTTTACAAGCACGGACGACAGAACACCAGCTGCCAACAGCGGTTTTGCGTAATGGCGGGTTCAGTGCTTCGTATGACAGTTTTGTGGTAGGTTCAAGTGCAGTTCTTCGATTAAACTTTTGTGCTAAAAATCCGCCACTACGCAAAGCCGCAAAACGTTGGGCGTCATTTTAGAGCGACCGTGCAGACAATGAACATAGTAACAAACAAAGACAAAAAATCGTAACTTTGAAGTATGGAAAAAAAGCCACTTTATACCATCGGACACGGTAACAGAAAGCCAGAGGATTTTCTTGCTTTGCTGAAAGACTTTGGCATTGAATATCTCATCGATGTTCGTTCACAACCGTATTCAAAATTTAACCCTCAATTCAACCAAAACGAACTTAAATTCTTTTTGGAAAGGAACGGTATTAAATACGTTTTTATGGGTGACACTATTGGTGGCAGACCAAAAGACACGACTTGTTACGACAATGAAGGAAAGGTTGACTATGAAGCGGTTAAAACGAAAGAATTTTTCCTAAATGGTATTGACAGACTAAAAACTGCCTACAATAAGGACATTAATGTTGTAATAATGTGTAGTGAAAGTAAGCCTTGCGAATGCCACAGGAGTAAATTAATCGGCAAGGTTTTAATTACAGACAACATTGTTTTAAAACATATTGACGAAAAAGGAAAACTCAAAGACCAATCAACAGTAATAAATGAATTAAATAAAGGGCTTTCAGAATATGACTTATTTGGAAATCCAATTAACGCAAAATCAAGAAAAGCTTATTTATAAATATGGAATTTTTTACTATCGGAGTATACAACTCTACTGAAAAAGAGTTTTTTGAAAAACTTACTCAAAACAATATTGACACATTTTGCGACATCAGACAACGAAGAGGAGTTAGAGGTTCAAAATATTCATTTGTAAATAGCAACAGACTTCTACAAAGACTTAATGATTTGGAAATAAAATACGGCTACGTTCCCGACTTAGCACCGACTACCGAAATCAGAGAGCTTCAAAAAGAAATTGATGAAGAAAAAGGAGAACTTAAAAGGGAAAGACAAGAGTTAGGTAAAGTATTCGTAATTGAATACAAAAACAGAATTCTCAAAAATTTCGACTTTGAAAAATTCTTTGAAAGCCTTGACCAAATTGGAGCAAGTAGAATTGCATTATTTTGTGTAGAAGAACATCCTGAAGCTTGCCACCGTTCAATTGTAGCCGACAAGTTGATGAATAATTTTAATTATAAAATCACACACTTGTAAAATGGAAGTTTTAATTCTATCGAAAACTAAATATGGTAGCACACAAGTTTGCGTTGGTGGTATTTGCATCAACAACAAACAATTTATTAGACTACTAAATCAAGGAGGATATTATCAACCAGCGGACACTCAATTTAATATAGGAGATATATGGGACATTACATTTTCAGTTAATCCTAATAGGAAAGAACCCCATAATGAAGATGTAACAATTCACACTTACAAGTTCGTAAGAAAAATATATCAGCTTGAAACCTATATTAAAAATATGGGCGTCCCAATTTGGAGAAATAATATTTCAAACATTTTTGAGGGAAAAATTTTATGGCAAAAGAACGGAAAAGGATATTTTTCTGAATACATCAAAAACTATCCAAGTCATAGTGTAGGCTTTTGGATTTCTGATGTTGATTTAAGGTATTCAAATGGTTCTTACATCTATGAAAGCAATGGCGTTTCAAAACAAATAGTATATAAAGGAAATCAAACGGCATTACAAGTTATTCCAAAAGGCAGACTTATAAGATTAAGTTTAGCAAAATGGTGGAAACCAGAAGACAGCGATATTGAGTCAAGGTGTTATTTACAACTTTCAGGATGGTATGAAGACCAATCTGAACCTGTAAAAAAGGTAGAGGCAAAACCAATTGTAAAAACTCAACCTATCACAAAAACCATCGAACTTCCAAAATATGAAGTGCCAAAATACCAAGCACCTAAAACAACACAGCAACCTAAAAACACAAGTGGTTCTTGTTACATTGCCACTTTGTGTTATGACGATTTTTATGCTGCCGAAGTATGTAGTTTTAGAGACTTTAGGGATGCGACTTTAAGCAAAACTAAAATGGGAAGATTATTCATTGCTAAATATTATCATTTTGCACCAAAATTGACTGCTAAATTGGAAAATCATAAAACATTGAACCGAATAATTAAGCACCTTTTACTTAACCCATTGCTGACAATTATTAAGACTTTAAAACTCGACAGAAAATAAAAACGAACGCCCAACAGCGGTTTTGCAAAAAAGCGGGTTCAGTGGTTAATTGAACATTCAACCTCGCATCAAATTTTGTGGTATGTTGACAGTTTAGTGCTCCGAAATCCGCTTCTTCGCAAAGCCCCAAAACGTTAGGCACAATGCTACGAGCGACCATTCCAACATAAACGGACGGACAAAACGGACAACTAACAAACCTATACAAGAATAAAAATTGTAACTTTGCGAAATGGGACAAAAAGAGAAATTAACGATAGAAAAACTGATAGAAGAAGCCCAAATATTCTGTGTTGAACAATCAAAAATTCAACACAGCGAACTTTATGGCGTAACAGACGGAAAAGCAGTAGGAACACTTATTGAACACAAATTTCAATCACATCTCAACGAAAAATACGAAGTCGTTGTAGGTTCATCTGCAAAAGGAATAGACTTGCCATCTGACGACATTCAAACGGACATAAAAGTAACTTCAATTAAGCAACCACAATCTTCTTGTCCTTTCAAAGACGCTAAACAAAAGATTTTCGGACTTGGCTACAATCTTCTTGTGTTTGTTTACGATAAAACAGACGACACGACAACCCAAGCCGCAATCTTAAATTTTGTAAGTTGTTCGTTTGTTCATAAAGAACGGACAGCCGATTACACGACAACTTTCCGTTTGCGTGAAATGGTAAAAGACGGTGCAAATGAAGCCGACATTGTTGCTTACTTGCAAGACAAAAACATTCCTGCGGACGAAATTACGTTAGCAAAAGTTGCTGAACAGATTTTGCAGACACCACCCGAACAAGGTTACTTGACCATCTCCAATGCTTTGCAATGGCGATTGCAATATCAAAGAATTGTTGCCTTAACAGACGACATTTCGGGAATTGAAAAAATTGTAAGCTACAATAAACCGCAATGATGAAAGTATTTGAAGCAAATATTACTCATCAGGTTTCGGATTATTTGAACGATAATCTAAGAAACATTGTGGCTGTTGAAAAGGCTAATCAAAAAATGTATGAAGCCTTCGGCTTCATACATTTTTTTGATAATGCGGAAGATTTGCAAATACTGAAAGAAACAATTTCTATTTCTCAGAATATCGTTTCAGAACCCGACAGAGCCGAATATGGAGACTTTCAGACCAATACAGAATTAGCAAACAATGTTGCCTTTCATCTGACAACAAAAAATATTTCGCCAAAAATCGTCATTGAGCCAACTTGCGGAAAAGGCAATTTTATTGTTGCTTCTTTGCGGCAGTTCACAGACATAAAGAAAGTTTTCGGTATTGAAATTTACAAACCTTACGTTTGGGAAAGTAAATTCAATATCATTGATTTTTATTTGAGCAACCCAAGCGAAAATAAACCCGAAATTTCAATCATTCACAGTAGCGTTTTTGACTTTGACTTTAAAACTATTGCCAAAGAAAACAGCACAAAAGAAATTTTAATTATTGGCAATCCACCTTGGGTTACAAACTCAAAATTAGGCAGTCTTAATTCGTCTAATCTTCCTAAAAAAACGAATTTCAAAAACCATAACGGATTAGATGCGATGACAGGGAAAGGCAATTTTGATATTGCCGAATACATTACCTTGATGATGATTGAAACCTTTCAACATCAAAAGGGGAACATTGCTTTATTAGTTAAAAATTCAGTAATCAAAAACATTGTCTTCGACCAATTCACAAAAAAGTATTCCATTTCTGAAATAGAAAAACATTGCATTGACAGCAAAAAAGAATTTAATGTTTCGGTAGAAGCCTCTTTATTTTATTGCAAACTAAATTCCAACTCGACATTCGATTGTGCAGAGTTTGATTTTTACAATAACTCAAATGCAAAACTTAATTTCGGTTGGTTAGCAGACAAGTTTGTTTCTAATCTTGACACTTATTCAAATGCCGAACAAATTGACGGAAAATGTCCGTTTGAGTGGCGACAAGGTATTAAACACGATTGTTCTTCCATTATGGAATTGGACAAAGTGAACGGACATTTTGTAAATGGACTAAAAGAAGAAATCAAATTGGAAAATGATTTGGTTTACGGAGTGCTAAAAAGTTCTGACTTAAAAAATACAGTCATTAAGGAAACGAGAAAATACACGATTGTAACACAGAAAAAAGTGGGACAAGAAACGAATTATATCAAACACGACTTTCCGAAAACTTACAAGTATTTAATTGAACATCAGGACATTTTTAGTTCAAGAAAATCAAGTATTTACAACAACAAACCGCCATTCTCTATTTTTGGTGTGGGCGACTATTCGTTCAAACCATACAAAGTTGCTATTTCGGGACTTTACAAGACTTTTCATTTTACGCTTGTTCTACCTCAAAATGAAAAACCTGTAATGCTTGATGATACTTGCTATATGTTGGGCTTTAACAGATTAGAGTTTGCCGTTTATTCATTGATACTTTTAAACGCTGAAACGACAATGCAGTTTCTGCAATCCATAACTTTTGCAGACGCAAAACGAACTTTCACAAAAGACATTTTAATGCGTATTGACATTTTGAAATTGGCTCAAACGACTGACAAATCTGAACTACAAAGAGAACTAAATTATATAAACGAAACATACAACTTCAACTTGACTTTGGACTTTTGGTGCGACTTTATAAACGAAATGACACCAATAGAAAGTGGACAAATTGAAATGTTTGCATAGATAGACAAAAAGCACTGTGCCTAACATCGGTTTTGCGTAATGGCGGGTGACGGATTTCTATTGAACTTTTGTGCTAAATTGAACGATAGTAATTCTAATCAACGGCAGTGCTAAAATGCCGCCACTACGCAAAGCCGTAAACCGTTAGCGGTTATTTTAAGACGACACACAACTTTGACAAGAACAACCAAAATATTGAACATTATATACTGCTTGACAGTTGTGTTTTTCCTATTGGACAGCTTGACAAGTTTTGACATTAAAAGCCAAAGTATAAAGACATTCGTTTACTTCGGACTTTTAATTGGAACACCGTTGACTTTAATATGGAACTTCCTTGTCATTAAGACAAAAACAAAAAAAGTTATCGGGACAGCATTTCCGACAATTATTATAATCTTAATTTTAGTTGTTGGACCAATGAAGATTTTATTCTCAACTGGTGCTTGGCGGACACAGACAATTTTATACCAAAACGGACATTTAAGTTTCAAGACCGTAGAGTTTCAAATGCAAGACGTTGGTGCATTAGGTTACAACAAACGGACAGTTGAGGTTTTCTATTTAACTCCGTTCTTTATGACAACTAAAAATGTTCCAACCGACATAGACAAAAGAGTAGAATGGGTAAAGGTTGACAAGAACGTTAATGAACTTGAACTTAAATCACCTTAATCAATGAAAGACTATACTTTGACAGGTTGGCAAGACTACTGGAAAATTTTTGACGAGTTGCTTGTACTTTTGAAAGCAGACAATCAAGAACAAATAATTTTAGAATTTAAGGATGCACGGTTATATGTAAACGGTTTGACAGATGGTTGGTTTGAATTCAAATCTGCGTTTGAGAAATCACTACAAGCAAACAGAACTAAAATGACAGTTGACCAATCGGACATTGCGGACTTTTTAATTTTGACACTAAACAAATCGCTGACGAACAGATGAAAAGAAAAACAACCGCTAACATCGGTAGCTGTTGCACAACTCTCTAAAAAAAGAAAAAAACATCAAAAACGGCTTCATTAGAAGCGTTTTAAGCACACTCGTTTTTTCAACTATGCTTTTTAAGTTGGTTTTTTTGGTGGTTTATATAGGAGTTGTGAGCGTTGTGATGTAGTCAATAAAAAAACGAAAGGTGTTTTGCGCAGTTGCCTCTATTTTTTGCATGGCTTGCGCTATGCTGTTGGCTTTGTGGCGGGTGAATTTCATCAGCTTTTTCAAGTTGTATGTTAAAGCAGCCATTAATACATGTTTGTTTGCCTGTGTCATACCTCTTGAATTGATTTTCTTCATGTTTAAGAAGTTAATGAGAGTGCCCAACACCGGCTCTACGGTTTTACTTCTTATACGGCTTATCTTTTTGGCATAGCTTGGATTGTTGGTAAGCTTGTGATGCATGCGGTCGTAATAGGGCTTATCTATGCTTTCTTCTAACTTCTTAAACTTGGTAGCCACTCCACAACATTGCAGTCTTAACGGGCATTTGCTACATACGGTTTCGCTGCTTCTGAAGCTTTTCTTTTCATATCCTTTACTATCGGTTTTAATACCTTTATAACTCAATATGGCTTTGTTGCCGCCTTCTTTGATGCACTCGTATTGATTCAGTTCGGCATTATATATAAAACCTTCCCGCTCGGGTTTGTATTGCCCGAAGTTGGGGATGTAGGCATCTATGTTATGCTCTTCACAATACTTTAAAGCGGTGCCGCTGCTATAGCCGGCATCGGCTGTGATTTGTGCTATCTTTAATCCAATGTGTTTAAAGTTTTCTTGAGCTTGTTGTAATATCTCCGGCAGGTTTTCAGAGTCTTTACTGCCGGCTGTGCTAGCGCATGCTGCCGTGATAACATGATGGGCATCGTCTACGGCTATTTGTCCGGCATAGTTGAGTTGACGTGGCTTTCCGGGCTTGGTACTGATTTTGGCATCGGGGTCGGTAGGGCTGTAATGGGTATGGTTGCTCAAGTAGCGTGGGCGAATGGTATTGCCTTGCTCATCTACTTGTTTGGGATTATCTACATGACCCGGCATGTCTTTGTATTCTTTCACTTTCCATGTGTGGTGGCGTTCTACTAATTTCTTCCGCTCGCTGGTTACTTTATATTCTGAGCCTTCATTCAGTTCATTAACGTACGCACTGCTGTCTTCTATCACTTCTTTTTCTACCAAACTATCCATACTTGCATTGGCTTTAATGTAAGCACTATCAACTGCCTGGCGCTTGCCGCGTATCATGCCTTTTTGTACACACATTGAGAGCACTTTTTGAAATAGACTCAAGAACACTTCTTCACCGTATAACTGTCTTGTACGGCTGATGGTGCTGTGCCATGGAAGGTCTTCGTCAATATCGTATTTTAAATACCATCGTGTATCTAAGCAATTGGAGCAATATGCCATGAGTCTTCGGTCGGAATTAATGTTATTCAGATATCCAATTAAACAAATCTTAAAGAAGACAACGGGATCGATACTTTCTTGTCCTTCTGTTCCGTAGTACATGGCGGTTGCTTTGTACAAAAAGTTCAAATCAAGGGTTTGTGATAATAAGCGATAAAAATTGTCAGTTGGTACCAAGCTGTCAATGCTTACTTGATACAACATTTTTGGTTGAATATCCTTACGTCCCTGCATGCATCAAAGATAAGAAAAGAAATTTTTAAGGCAAAATATACAACACTGACAATCAATTAATTATGCACACTTATTGCACTTTTGTTAATACATGCATAATTGATTTATATTTGCCTAATGAAGTTATGGGTGTGGTTGTGCAACAGGCACAGCGGTTTTATGCAAGTCGGGCGAATCGTTACGATTCTACGACTGTGCCTAAAATCCCGACCTGCATAAAGCCGTGAACCGTTATGCCCAATGCTAAGACGACACCACAAACGACACAGACAACATGAAAAAATTTGACCTTAACATAGAGAAAATTCTTGAGAACTGGGAAACTTCTCATGCAGTTAGAGAACTTATTGCAAATGCTCTTGACGAACAACTTCTAACAAATACAAAGGAAGTTGAAATTTTTAAAAAAGGTAATTCATGGTTAATTCGAGACTTCGGGCGTGGAGTTCAATATACTCATTTAACTCAAAATGAAAATCAAGAAAAGCTGAAAAGTACAAGCGTTATTGGGAAGTTTGGAATTGGCTTGAAAGACGCATTGGCGACATTCGACAGAAAACAAATCAAAGTAATTGCCAAATCCAAACACAGTCAAATTACTATTGCAAAATCCGAGAAGGAAGGATTTAAAGATATTATCACTCTTCACGCAATTATTGAAGACCCGATAGACCCCAAATTTATAGGAACAGAATTTGAACTTATTGGCGCAACCGACAAAGACATTGAAGATGCAAAAAATCTATTCTTAAAATTCTCAGGTGAGCGGATAATTGAAACTACTAAGCAAGGACAAGTAGTTGAAAAAAAGAGCAAACTTGGAAATATCTACATCAATGGTGTAAAAGTAGCAGAAGAAGAAAACTTTTTATTCAGCTACAACATAACAGTAATGAATGCCGCAATAAAAAAGGCATTAAACAGAGAGCGGACAAATGTTGGGCGAAGTGCTTACACGGACTCGGTAAAGAAGATTTTACTGGCTTCCGCATCGAAAGACGTTGCCGAAATTCTTGCAAAAGACTTGACTAATATTAATCTTGGGACAGCTCATGACGAGCTAACGTGGATTGACGTGCAAGAGCATTCTGTAAAAATACTCAACCAACAAGGAAAGTATTTATTTGTAACTTCTTTTGAAGCAATGCAGCACCCCGATATGATTGACCAAGCTAAGAACAGTGGGCATGAAATCATAACAATACCTGAAAACCTGAAATATAAAATTCAAGGCTCGAGAGACTTATCTGGCAACCCAATTGTTGACATCGGGCAATTCGTTTCAAACTACAATGACAGCTTTGACTTTACATTCATTGACCCAGACAAATTAACCGACAAGGAAAAAGCAATTTATAAGCTTACTCCAAAAATCATTGACCTCTTTGGCGGACAACCGAAAAAAGTCAAATCAATTAAAATTTCATCAACTATGCGGAAAGATTTTTTTGCAGATGTTGAAACCCTTGGTTGCTGGGACGAGAAAACAAGCTCAATAGTATTATCGCGTAAGACCTTAAAAACTGTTGCTGACTATTCCGGGACTTTAATTCATGAATTAATTCACGCTAAGACAGGACAAGACGATGTGACAAGAGCATTTGAAAGTTCACTGACAGAAACTATTGGACAACTATGCGGACACATTCTCGACAAATAAGCACTGGGCATAACAGCGTATTTGCGACTATGGCGGGTGACGTGGGTAAATCAACAGTTGTACATCAAATAAACTTTTGTGCGGGCAGACAGGTAAGTGCCCTGAAACCGCCACAGCGCAAATACGCAAACCGTTAGCTGTAACCTTAAAAGACGACAGATAAATGAAAGAGATTTTAAAAGAAGTATATCAACACTGCCAAGACATGCAAAAGATGGCTGAAACAAAAAATGCCGGACTTATTGCGTTTAATGGTGCAATTACTTTGGCAACAATTAAGTTGCTGACAGACGGAATGCAGAACTGCTATTTTCAGTATTACTTGTTCTTTGTGTTATTCTGCTCATTGATTTCAATATTTCTAAATCTATCTGCTATAAGTGCTCAATTGAAGCATAAAGAACAAGAAATCTCAAATCACAAAAGCCAAAACCTCTTGTTCTTTGGAACTGTCGCAAATTATACTCCAGAAGACTACTTAAAACAGTTAAAAACGGAATACAGTTTAACAGATGAAATCACAAAGTATAATATAGACCAGTCCAGACAAGTTGTAATAAATGCCCAAATAGCTCTGCGAAAATTCAAGTTGTTTAACTCTGCATTTAAGTGGACGATTGCTGGCATCGCTACACCTCTCAGCGTTGTAATTTATCTTTTATTCTTTGACAACAACAAATAATGGGATTAAAGCAAGATATTACAGATAAAGTGAAAGCTATCATGGACGAGGAGTTCAAGATAGAAGATGTTGCGTATGTGCCTGACATCAAAAATTCCAAATTAACTTTTGGGAATACAGGACTAAAGTTTGAAGCAACAGTTTTATATATTGATATGCGGGGTTCGACTGAGATATTAAACAAACACAACAAAGCTTCAGTTGCGAAAATGCACATGGCATATTTTCATACAGTAGTAAAAATAGCTAAATCGCTTGGAGGAGAGGTTCGAAGTTTTAATGGCGACAGTATGTTGGTGTTTTTTCAAGGCACGACAAAACAAACTTTAAGTAACGCAGTTCAAGCCGCAATGCAAATGAAATTTATGATTTCTAATTCTGATAGTGGAATAAACAAATATCTTGCTCAATACTCTGCTTTAAATTTTGGTATTGGACTTGACGATGGAGACATTCTCTGCACAAAAATTGGAGTTGGAGGAGACTCGAACAACCAAGACCTAATGTGGATAGGAAATTGTGTAAACAAATCAACTGCAATAAGCGACAAATGCCAAGCTCCAAATCATATTGGTATTTCAAAATATGTTTACGACAATTTAACTGATTCCGCGAAATACGGAACAAGAAAAAACTATTGGGGGCAAGACGAGAAAGTTGACATGTGGACTGCCGCATATTTTAATTACAATGGAAAGACAGAAACTTATTATTACACTACATGGCACTGGACAGTAACTTAGAAAAGGCTACAGCTAACAGGCGTAGCTGTTGCACAACTCTCTAAAAAAAGAAAAAAACATCAAAAACGGCTTCATTAGAAGCGTTTTAAGCACACTTGTTTTTTCAACTATGCTTTTTAAGTTGGTTTTTTGGGTGGTTTATATAGG
>Ga0265293_10000226_pt1 | contig 139837 bp, 124 predicted proteins | sample Munlanlewell138R_FD_192505 | JGI IMG/M metagenome (GOLD analysis project Ga0265293, IMG submission 192505) | Leachate microbial communities from a municipal landfill in Southern Ontario, Canada - Leachate well 138R | ecosystem: Engineered > Solid waste > Landfill > Unclassified | place...
CGACGGCGTTGATATGGTAGACCCCCTTGGCCCCATCCTGATCCCCCTGGTGTACGCTGTCGATACGGATAAAGCCGGCGCGCCCTTCGGGCCTGGGCGCACGGCGCACGCCGATCGAGACGGCCTTACCTGCCCGCATACCTTGCCACTGAACGCGCACATCCTGGTAGCGCGGCGTGGCCCGAAGATTGTACAAATGGGCCACCGAGATGCCCGCCAGTCGCTCGTAGCGCGCATCCCCATAGATCTGCCAGGCGCGCCGAAACAGGCGCTTGGCGGCCAGCCCACTGGGCGTGTCGTGCAGCGTATCGGTCTGGGCCAACAGAATCACATCCGCTTCGGGGTAGCGCCGGTAAAAGCCCGCCACCGGTGCCTTGCGCTGACCCAAGGGGGCATTGGAAACAAAGCGGCCAATCAGGCGCACCAGGTGCTGGCGCGAGTAGCCGCTCGTATGCTGCAGGTAACGCACCACCACGCCCTTGTCGTGGCGCGACAGCGTCTTATAGCCAAATCGCTTCAGCACCCGTCGCACATGAGCCTGTCGCTCGGACTCGCCTCCCGTCACGCGCGGAGAAACACCCGCCGTGCCTTCTAAAAACTGTTCCAAACGCTCGATGCTGTCGAGCCGTTCTTCCTGCATATCGATCACCATGCCTCATGATCGACGACTTCTACCTTCCCAGCTTCAGACTCATCTCATGTTGGAAACACAAGACCCCGCTCAGACTCATGTCATATTGGAAAAGACTGAGCCTCGACAAAATCGCCTGCATTACAGTAAAATGAGAGGTTTGCTGGACTATTTAAGTGGGCAGCATATCCGGATAGCATCGCCATAACGACAATCAAATGCTGGCTCGTGCCGGCCTGACATCCACAGGGTCTGGTCTGCACCAGCACAGCCGAAAACTTGAAATGCCCGCCAAAAAAACTTCCCGCCCCACAAACAACGAGGCCATACCGCTGGGCGAGCGTGCCTATCGGCACATCCGTAACGCCATCCAGTCAGGCGATCTTTCACCGGGCGACCGCTTGCGCGAGGTGGATCTGGCGAAGTTGATCGGGCTGAGTCGCACACCCATTCGAGAAGCGCTGGCCCGGCTCGAATCGGAAGGTCTGGTGACGCATGATCCCATCCGCGGCATCATGGTAGCCGAACTCGACTACAGCATGATCACCGAGCTCTACTACATGCGTGAAGTGCTGGAAGGCACGGCGGCGCGCCTCGCTGCGCAGCACGCCTCCAATGTCGAGATCTCGATCCTCGAAGACCTGTGTCATGAATACGAAGCCGCCATCGGCAACGATTCAGTCCTGTCCCTGCGCAATCGGCAGTTTCACGATACCCTGTATCGTTGCAGCCATAACCGTTACCTGATCAATATCCTGACCATACTGCACGACACCCTGATGCTTCTTGGGCCATCGACCCTGAGAGACCTCACGCGCGCAAAGCAGACCTTGGCCGAACACCGTGCCGTCGTTCAGGCCATCAAGGAACGGGATCCGGAAACCGCCGAGGCCGAATTGCGCGCACACATCCACAACGCACAAAAATTGCGCCTCAAGCAGCTATTCGCGCCACAGGCCAAATCCGTCGCCGACTGACAATCCCACTGACAGCCAGCTTGCCCGCCAACGAGATTGCAGCAGACAGGCAGCCAATGGCGGCATATGTGCCGTCAGAGAGCGGCAAGGTCTGCCAGTACCTCTCGGACACTTGAATCACCAGCCTGCCCGATGATATCCAGAGCGGCACGCGACCGTTCCGCTCCCAGCAACAACCCGGCGGTACCCAGGAATTTGCTTGAAACCTGATCCCAGCTCAGAGGACGGGAGCCAGCCCCCAGATTGACGGGAATATGCTCGGAAAGCGTGTCGCCATTGCTGAAGCGAACGGTCACCTTGCCAGAGAAATATTTCGGGAACTCAGTGTGCTCTTCCGGCTGGCATCGAACCCGCGCTGCAAGTGCGGCAAACTGTGGATTCAGGATTGATTCAGGCGACAGTTCCTGCATGCCGAATTTGCCGCGCACAAGCGACGCAGCGATACCGTACTGGACACTGAATTTCGCTTCATAATCTGTCGTGACCCTCTGCTTCTTGAAGGCGGGTTCAGCGACAATGTGCAAAGTGGGTTCAGGCAGGATGGCAATGATCTCTTCCACCTCGCCCAGGCGCTCGCGCACCTGCGCAGACAATCGTATCGACGCCTCTACACAGGCGTGATTGAAGTGGCAGATCGGATACGGCTTGATCGCGGTTTCCAGCATGCGCCACTCGCTTCCGAGACCGACGGAAATCGCATCCATACTGGCCCGCGCTCCGTGGAGATGCGTTTCGAACAGGCCGAATTTGCCCTCATAGGGTCTGGACGGCCCCAGAAAGCCCGCTTGCGCCATGTATGCTGCAGTAATGCCCGAAAGTGCCCCCCAGCCAGGATGCAGCCTCTTGGTCCAGGCCCCTTCTTCCAGGAACACCTGCACCCCAGCTGCCGTGCTGGCGGCGATGCCCTGCGCCGCGCAGATTTGGCTGGCAGTCAATCCAAGCAATCGCCCGGCGACTGTTGCCGAACTGAAATGCGACACAACCCCGGTGGCGTGGAAACCGACCTCGTGAAACCCCCCCTTGACTGCAGCACCAATGCGAATGGCGACCTCCATCCCCACCACATAGGCAACCAGCATCTCTTTCCAGGAAACGTCGAGATGCTCGCCGAGGGACAAGGCGGCCGGCAGGCTGGCCACGGACGCATGAATGATGCTGGCCATGTGCGTATCGTCAAAATCCAGCCCATGCATCAACAGGCCATTGGCCATGGCTGCGTCACGGGCACTGAGCCGATGCCCAGTGCCGAGCACCACACACCGGCCCGGCGCCCCCGCTGCGATGATGCCCTGAATGGAAGGTGCTGCAAATGGCTGTGTCAGCGAAGCAAGCGCCAGCCCAAAGGTGTCCAGCAGATGAACACGGGCCTTCTCCTGCACGGCATCCGGCAGATCGTCGTAACGCACGGCACTAGCCACGCGGGCGATATCCATCGCCAGGCTCGGGTTTCCTTCCTCGGATATCCTCGCATCCGGCACAGATACAGCGTCCATGTACACTCCAACAAAATAGATCAGGATGACTTCAGTTCACGACGCGGACCCATGTGCACCGACAGGGGGAATGGGCAAGCGATAGAATCGCACCGCGTTGTCATGAAAAAGTGCGTTTTTCTCCGATGGGGTCGCACCGGAGGCGATGCGCTTGAAGGCATTCCATAACACGTGGTAGTTGCTGGCACTTCGATCCACCGGGAAATTGCTTTCGAACAGACAGCGCTCCGGGCCGAAAAAATCAATACAGGTTTCAAAATAAGGCCGCCAATCGTCAGCGAGGGTTCTGGACGATGGCGGGTTGGGCAGATCAAAGTAGCGATAACCAAACACAGCCGTACCCAGGCCACCAAGTTTCACATGCAGGTTGTCGCAGGAAGAAAGCTTCTTCATGAGAGGCTGCCACTGCTGAATGACCTCGGAACCCTTGCCCTCGCAGGGGCCTACACCAAGAGGGCAGCCGATATGATTGATCATGATCGGAGTATCGGGAAACGCGCGCGCAAGCTGAAACAGGTCGTCGAGCTGATCGTGGTACAGCCAGGATTCAAATGAGAGATCAAATTTCTTCAGGCGCGCAAATCCACGTTGAAAATCCTTGTTCAAATACAGACCCTTGGGGGGGCGCGGCAATACACCATGCTTGAAGTATTCGTTGTATGCGCCCGAGTTGCGAATGCCGCGGAACCGGCTGCCAGCAACCTGCAGATGGGCCTCGAGTACTTCGTCGACGGACTCGCCGAGCATCAGGTCAGCATACCCCACGATACCGGATGCCACTTGTCGGCGCGCCTGGTCGGACGGTGAAATATCTCCAATGATCGACAGCACCGATTCGGTCTCGCCAACCGGACGCAAATGCTCTGGGCCTGTCGTACGGTAATTCAGGCCACACTGCACATAGACGGTTGCACGGACATCATGCCCGGAATCCAGATCTTCCAGCAGGTCTTTGGCGAAATAGCCACCCCAGTGATCGGAAAAATGATGATGAGGATCGATGATCGGCTGTTCAGGATCGACAATGGGTTCAATGCGACTCGCAAGCCAGACCTTGTCCGGACTGCAGTGAGTGATCTGTTGCAACTGATTGTCAGGCATCTTGTAATCCTCCTGTTGAAAAACCCCGCCCGCTCTGGTGGTCTGCCGAATCATCACGCGGCATCAGATCCCGAGATACGCCTTGCGCACGAAAGGATCATCCAGCAACTCGTTACCCTTGCCGGACACGACAATCTCACCATGTTCGAGCGCATAGGCATGATGGGCCAGTCGAAGGGCCAGCCGCGCATTCTGTTCCACCAGAATGATCGACATGCCACGCTCGGTATTGAGACGCTCGATCGCCAGGGCGATTTCGGCAACGACCTTCGGCGCAATGCCCAACGATGGCTCGTCCAGCATCAGCAGCCAGGGCCGGGCCATGAGGGCCCGCCCGATCGCGACCATCTGCTGTTCACCGCCTGACAGGGAGCCTGCCAATTGGCTGCGCCGTTCGTGAACACGTGGAAACAGTTCGTAGACTTCATCCAGCGACGCCTTGATGTCACTGCGGGATTTCACTGCATAGGCTCCGACCAGCAAGTTGTCCAGAACCGTCATGCGCCCGAACAGATACCGGCCTTCAGGCGACAGGGCAACCCCGCGCAGCACACGATTTTCCGGAAGTTCATCATGCACCTCGGCGCCCCGGATCCGGATCGTCCCGGAATGAGTCGGCACCAGGCCCATCAACGCCTTCAACGTTGTACTCTTGCCAGCCCCATTCGAGCCAATCAACGCAATGATCTCGCCCTCCTCCATGCTGAACGTCACATTGCGCACAGCGACCAGCGCACCATATTTCACAGTCAGTGATTCGACCTCAAGCATGCGCATATTCGGGCGCCCCCAGATAAGCTTCAACAACCGCAGGGTTGTTCCGAATTTCCTCGGGCGAGCCCTCTGCTATCTTCTCACCCTGCACGAGGACGATGATCCGGTGACATAATTCCATGACGATCGCCATGTGATGCTCGACAAGCAGCAGGGTAAGCCCATGATCCTGCTGCAGACTGCGCAGGAGCACCGTCAGTTCGCGGCATTCTTCATGATTCAGGCCTGCTGCAGGCTCATCGAGCAGCAGCATCGAAGGCTTCGATGCAAGCGCGATTGCAATCCCGAGGCGCTTCTGCAAACCATAGGCCAGCGCCCCGGCCTCGACATCGCCCCAGCGCTGCATATCGACCAGAGCCAGCAGGCGATCGATCTCTGCATCGACCTCATGGTGAGCCACCAACCCGTTCGTGCGCCCGACCAGCCGGCGTACGGATGAATTGTGGATGCGCGACAAAAGTCCACGGTAAAGGTTCTGTCTGACAGAAATATCAGCATAGGTCGAGGTGGATTGAAAGGTACGCGCCAATCCGGCCACTACAATGCGGCTGGTCGAACGGTTGGTGATATCCACCTGATCAAAGAGCACCTGACCGGCCGTACAACGCACAGTACCGTTGATCAGATTGAAAGCCGTCGTCTTGCCCGCTCCGTTGGGCCCGATCAGACCGACGATTTCTCCCTTGCCGACAGAAAACGTCAGCTTCTTCACGGCCGTCAGGCCACCATACTGCTTGGAGAGGTTGTTGACCTTCAGATATTCGACAGTCATTGTGGCACCCGTGTGCGCTTCCAGATACGCCCAGGCAAGCTGACCAGCCCGCCCGGAAGAAACCTCAGAATCAATATGAGTGAGATACCGTAGAAAATGTGCTGGGTCTGCAGCGCACCACGGAAAATCTCGGGCAGTGAGGTCAGCACGATCGCGCCCACCACGGGCCCCCACAATGAACCACGCCCACCGATCACGAGCATTGTGACCAATGCCACCGAAATGTTCAGATTGAAGGATTCGGGAGACACGAAGCCGATATAGCGTGCCATCAGTACCCCGCCCAATGCGGCCAATGCACAGCCAATCATGAACGCAACCAACTGCAGCCGATAGACACTCAATCCGGTCGACTCCGACAATGGCCCGTTCTGGGCAACCGCCATGAACGCCTCGCCAAGCGGGTGCTTGAATATCTGGTGAGTCAGGATCAATGACAGGACCACGACAACGATCATGAGCCCATAGAAACTGGGACGTGTGTCGAATACGAAACCCAGCAATTCAAAGGACGGAATGGCCGAAAGCCCATTGGCACCGCCCGTGACTGCGGACCAGTCCATCAGTGCCAGCCTGGTCAGTTCGGCGAATGCAAACGTGACGAGAACGAAGTAAACACCTTTCAGGCGCAGTATCACGCCCCCCAGGACAAGGGCAATGAGGGCGGCAAAGATGATTGCAAACACGCCCGCGACGAGTGGACTCAAACCGAAATGAATGGACAGCAGAACCGATCCATATGCGCCAAACGCCACAAAGGCAGAATGACCAAATGAAAGCTGCCCCGAGCGCTCGATGATGGACAACCCGTTGACAATCAATATATTGAGCGCAATCAATATGGCAACGTGCAGAATGTATGGACCCATGAAGGTGGGCCATATTGCCAGACAGAGAAGTATGATGATTCCAATATGGACTGCCTTGAATCTGCTACCCGATACTACCGAAGTGGATTGGTTCTGCATATCACACATCGCCCTTTCCGAGTATGCCCTTGGGCATCAATACCAGCATGATGATGACCACCAGGAAGATGACCATATCAGCCGTGCTGCTTTCAAAGAACAGGCCGGCGTAGCTTTCCGTGAGGCCAAGTGCCAGACCAGCCACCACCGCACCCGGAATGCTGCCCAATCCGCCCAGAATGACGACGATGAAGGCTTTGAGCAACGGCGTCGTACCGCTGAATGCCGAGACGACGAACAACGGCGCCATCAGGGCCCCAGCCACTGCTGCGAGCCCGACCCCCAGACCAAACCCCAAGGGGTAGAACACGCGCGCTGGAATCCCCTGAATGGACGCGATCTGAAAATCCTCGACTACGGCACGCAAAGCACGCCCCAGCCTGGAATAGCGCAGGAATACATACAGCAGCGCCAGCACCAGAATGGCGAAGACAACGACATAAATGCGTGAATTCGGTATCACGATGGTGCCGATGCGCGTCGTACCGGTAATGACCGCCGGCATCGACAGCGGATCGGGACCGAAGATCAGCAAGGCGCCATTTTGCAACACCATGGCCAACCCGATGGTAACGATCATCCCGTTGAGTTCATCCCTGCGCAGCGGTTTGAGGATGACGTATTCAAGCAGGCCCCCAACCACAATGGCAGCAACCAGCGTCAGCACCACCGACGCCAGAAACGGCAGATGAAACCCCGTGGTCAGAACATACGCCCCAAAGGCCCCGAGCATGTAGAATTCGCCATGCGCAAAGTTCACCATGCGCATCACGCCGAACACCAGCGTGAAGCCGACTGCCATGAAAAGGTAAAGCAGGCCGACCACCAGCCCGTTGACGGTGGCCTGCGCAAGCAACATAGTGAAATCCAAGGTGCATCCTTACTGAGTCATTCAAAAATCCAGCTCACTCGCATTTCTCGGTCGAACATGTTGCGCGAATGACCTCGGTACCATCCACCACTTCGGCCACATAGAACGGTACGGCCAACTGACGGTTGATACCGTAGTCTTCCTGGCCTGTCCAGTTCAACGTGCCCAATGCCCCTTCGAAATTCGTGAGATTTTCCATCTCGCGGCTGATCTTGTCGGTGTCTGTCACGGTACCGGCACGCTTCATGGCCTCGAACAGCATATTGGTACCGTCATAGAACGACGGGCTGAAACCGTTCATGGCAGATTGGTATTTGGCCTGATATTTGTCCATGTAGGCCTTGGTCGATTCCAGCCCGGGATTCAGGGGCGTATGTACCAGCATCCCTTCGGTGGCGTCCTTGCCCGCAACGTTGACGATATCCGCAGTGGCTGGACCGCCCGTGCGGACGATCGTACCCGTGAAGCCAAGCTCGCGTGCCTGCTTGACGATCAGGCCAGCCGTAGAGGGCGAGTTGCCATCGAGTTCGATGCCATCGATGCCTTTGGCAAACATGCGTGTCAGCAGCGGCACGAAATCGACCCGGTCACGCTCGAACAGTTCGACCGCCACGAGATCCGCACCCGCCTGGCCATAGGCGGCCTTGAGGTCTTCAGCAATGATCTGCCCGGACTCGTCATTCGGGAACAGGCCGCCCACCTTCTTCAGGCCCTTGGTCTGTACCACCCAGTCGATCTGGGGTTGTGAGATTTCCGTGGTCGTGATGCAGACCCGGAATGCGTGCGGCTTGTCCGGCCCCAATGCCTTGGGTGTGAACGCCATCATGACCGTCATGACGTTGTTCTTTTCCGTGATCGGCAATACAGCTACGGCAGGCGCCGAACCCAGCGGGCCAATGATGAAGTTCACCTTGTCTTCATGCACCAGTCTGTTGGTGACAGTGACAGCCTCGTTGGCCTGATACTTGTCGTCATAAGCGACGAGTTCGACCTTGTATTTCTTGCCGTCGACTTCAAGGCCACCGTCTGCATTGACCGCATCCGCCGCCAGTTCTGCACCATTTTTCATGGCCAGGCCCCAGGCTGCACCAGGCCCTGAAAGAGTCACCATGACGCCCAGTTTGAGCGTCTCCTGGTCAGCGGCCAGCGTCGGCGCTGACCCAAAAGCCATCAAGGCCAGGCTGACGCCGATGGCAGCGGGAATTCTGCGGATTTTCATGATCTGCCTCCAATCTGATATGGAAAAATACTTGAAGTTACATCTGGATATTCATGCCGCGGTAACTGGGCATCATTCACACGCTTCCACCGAACACGTCGCCAGGATCACTTCTTCGCCATCGACCACCTTGGCGACGTAGAATGGAAAATCCAGCTGGTGGTCGATACCGTAGAGTTCCTTGCCGGTCCAGTTCAGCGTACCGAGGGCACCTTCGAAATTGGAAAGGTTCTCCATTTCCTGGCTGACCCTGGCAGAATCAGTCACTGTCCCAGCACGACGCATGGCCTCGAACAGCATCTTGGTGCCGTCATAGAATGACGGGCTGAAACCATTCATCGCCGAGTTGTACTTCGCAGCATATGCATCGATATACGCCTTGGTCGAGGGACGCTCCAGGCTCAACGGTGTGTGCACCAGCATACCCTCCGCGGCATCCTTGCCCGCTACGTTGACGATATCGACCGTCGCTGGCCCGGCAGTGCGCACGATTTTGCCCGTGAAGCCCAATTCACGAGCCTGTTTGACGATCAGGCCAGCGGTCACGGGAGAATTGCCATCCAGTTCGATGGCATCGATATTCTTTGCCAACATGCGTGTCAACAAAGGCACGAAATCGACGCGATCACGCTCGAAAAGCTCAACAGCCGCCAGATCTGCACCTGCCTGACTGTACGATTTCTTCAAATCGACCACGATGGACTGGCCCGTTTCATCATTCGGAAACAGGCCGCCCACTGTCTTGATGCCTTGTGTCCTGACCAGCCAGTCGATCTGCGGTTGCGACATCTCAAGCGTCGTGGCCACAACGCGATAACTATAGGGCTTGTCGGCCCCCAGGGCCTTGGGCGTGAAAGCCATCATGATCGTGATCACGCCATTTTTTTCTGTGATCGGCTGAACTGCTGCGGCCGGGGCCGACCCCATCGGGCCAATCATGAATTTGACCCCATCCTCGAAAATCAGACGATTGGCTGCAGTGACGGCCTCATTGGCCTGGTATTTATCGTCATATGCAACCAGTTCGACCTTGTATTTCTTTCCTGCAACGTCGAGCCCGCCCAGCGCATTGACCTCGTCTATCGCCAGTTCGGCGCCGTTCTTCATTGCAGCGCCCCATGCAGCACCAGGCCCCGACAAGGTGACGAGAGTACCCAGCTTCAGCGTATCCTGCGCCACGGCGAGGCCGGAGATCGACAGCAGCAACGCAGTTATACACACGGCATGAAAACCCGTGGAAAGCCTGTGAATGGACATATTTTCCCCAACCCTCCGACTAGAAAAACCCTGGAACATCTTGATGAATTTCTTTGTATACAACTGCATGTTAAATGATCTGGTCATGGATAGAATCTAGGGTCTACCCTTAAATAACAGGCCGGTGGTGATAAACAATCCGAACCGAACGGTGCTGTCGATGAAAAGTCGCCCAGCCACCCTAGAATGCAGATATTTCCCGCAGTTGGTCAGTGTCTGTACCTGATGTGAATAATGCGGTGATGCGCGTGATGTCATCAATGGTTTCCAGTGAACCCATGAGCCGGAAAGCAGCTCTGGCATTGTCTTCTGGAATCAGGATCTGCGCGCAGTGTCCGAATTTTTCCCACATTTCGGCGTCCGACATCGGATTTGAACGCCCCCGACCCACGGTACTATCGAGAGAATCCACAATGCGGCGGCCGTTCTTCAGATTGAGTTGTATCTCAGCCCCGAACTGCCCGCCCTGTGCATCGGCATCCTGATCCAGAGGCATGACCTGCATATTGGCCATGAGCTGCCTTACAGATGCTTCGAAAATGGCATCATCCAGAAAATGCGCCAAGCTGACGTGCCGGCTGACAAGCGCACGGGCAACAGCGTACTGAATTGAAAACTTCGCTTCAAGAGACGATGTCGGGTTCGGGTTATTCGTGTGTGGCAATCGGCGTCGATGCGTTTTCACCACGATGTCGCGGATGCTGTCAACGGGCAGGTCGTATGCCTGCTGGATCTTCAGTGCCACCATGACGGCAGGGTGTGTGCTGCCACAGCAGGGGAACTGCTTCAGGCCCATGTCCATCCCAAGCACTTCCAGCGGCTCCGCCCATCCAGCCAGCATCGCTGACGGATCATGCATGCCGGGCCCGTTGTAGACATCCAGAAAACCCTGCCTGTGCTCCAGTGCCCCGATGTTTGCACTGTACCCACGCTCGGCCAGCAAGGCACTGAACAGGCCCTGACGGGCACACTGGCCGATATGCAATGGTTTGGTCATGGTGCCGAAGTTGGCCTTGATGCCCGCCGCCATCGAAGCAGCCAGAGCCAAAGCCACAGCCATCCTTGATTGATCAAGGCCGATGAGATACCCGCAGGCAGCACTGGCACCAAAAACCCCCAGCGTCGATGTAGGATGCCAACCCTTCTCATAATGTACGAAATTGACTGCGCGTGCGATTTTGATCTCGGTTTCGACACCCACGACATAGGCATCAATCACTTGCCGACCCGATGCTCCCCGCTCTTCTGCAAGCGCAAACAGTGGAGCAACCAGAGGCGCCGACTGGTGCCCTCCAAATGGCTGGCTGAAGTCGTCAAAATCCAATGCATGCGAACTGGTGCCATTGATGAGCGCAGCATCCAGCGCCGAGGTTTTCCGGGCACAACCGAACACGGTGGACTGTCCGGGGGCCTGCGCAAGCCCCGACAGCCCATACAGCAGTTTGACCGCTGGCTCGGTCATGCCAGCCAGGGTGACCCCGATCGTGTCGATAATCGCCAGCTTGGACAGCCGCACGGCCTCGTCCGTAATGGACGCCAGCGGAAACCTGCAAATTCGTTCTGCAAGCTGCTCGGCCAGGGGCGAATCTGATTCAATAGCCACCATATTGCTCCCGCGTGGCCAGCGGCCCCAACGGGCCCCTGGCATGTTCTTCATGTGGACGATAATTACTCAGGCTGCATAAGCGGCGGCACTTTCGCCAGCCAATTTGCCAAAGACCGAGCCCGACATCAAGCCAGTCCCACCTGGATAGTTCTCATAGAAAAGCCCCCCCACCAACTCTCCAGCAGCGTAGAGGCCAGGAATCGATTGATCTGTAAGGTCCTGCACTTCACCCTTCAGATTGATCTGCAGACCGCCAAAGGTGAACGTGATGCCTGTCGTTGTGACAAAGGCGACGTAAGGCGGCTTGACCAGCGGCAACGCCCAATTCGATTTGGGCGGCGTGATGCCCGTTGTTTTCTTTCCGTCCAGAATTGCCGGGTTGTAGGGCTGATCGCCGCAGGCGGCGTTGTATTCTGCCACGGTGGCTGCCAGTGCAGAAGGATCCAGCCCAAGTTGCTCTGCCAGACCTTCGATGGTGTCGGACTCGGCCTTGGTGACCTGCTTGATGCGATATTCATCGCGCAGCATGTCGACCGTTTGCTGATCGAAAATCTGGATGGCGGTGCGTTCGCGCTGTTTCATGATTTCAGCACCGAACTTCGCATAGGTCAGGTTGCGGTAGTCTTCCCCTTCATCGACAAAACGCCTGGAGTCCAGATTCACCATGATCCCCAGGGGGTAGGAATGCTTCTGGAAATTATCGAGCACCCAGCGATCGCCATAGGGCGGTGCCGAAATGTCCCACTCGCAGGAATGACAGCCGGACCAGTTTCCATAAGGACGCGCACCCGCTTCGATGGCCATGAAGATGCCCGCACCCATATTGTGTCGCGTGCCACGCACCCGACAGAGATCCCATCCGGGCCCTAGATAGCGAACGCGCATCTCCGGATTGGATTCAAAGCCACCACACGCAAGGATGACCGCCTTGGCGCCAATTTCACTGTACCCTTCAGGGGTCAGCACACGCACCCCGGTGATCGAACGGTCCTCCTGTTGCACCAGCCCGACGGCAGCCGTGCTGTAGCGGACTTCGACACCGAGCTTGTTCAGACGCTCGATCTCGGACGTCACCAATCCGGCGCCGCCGCCAACCGCCTCGATGTTGACGCCGCCATAAAAGTGGTGTTTGCCATCGACCATGAATGATTGGCGCCCATACATCGGCAGAAAACGCACGCCATGGCTCCTGAGCCAACCCATGGTGGCCCGGGACTTGTCGATCAGGAGCCAGGCCAGATCCTCTTGCGATTGCCCCTTCGTGACGTCCATGAGTTGATCGAAAAAGAATTGGCGATCGTGTGGAGGCAAGACGATCTTTTCCTTTTCCTCTTCTGTCAGGTCGATCAGGATGTCCTTGCACACGTCATCCAGCCCGTCATGGGCAAAGCGGAATCCTCCCGCGGTAAAAAATGAATTGCCACCCATTTCCCCTTCCGGTGCACTTTCGAGCACAAGAACCTTTGCGCCATTTTCATGCGCGGAAAGTGCGGCACAGAGGGCTGCGTTCCCAGCGCCTACAACAATTACATCGTAATGAGTCTCTGACATTGTTTGGCCCTCCAAGTGCCAACCAGCTTTCGATCGATAAACCATCATGACACCCTAGAACGCTAATGTACACAAAAGTATATCTAGGTATATTTCGTATGGTATGTGAAATCGGGATATCAATCAAGGCCTGTCGATCAGCCTGCAGCCAGCACGGACTTGCCGATCTGACGCCGCTCTTCGAGAGCGGCATGGGCCTGGGGGAGATCATCGAACGTATGGCGTGAACCGATGGTCAGGCGCAAGGTGCCGTCTTGCAGCGCATGAAACAGATCATCCGCTCGGGACTGCACCATGGCACCATCCGCGAGATAGTCGGCCAGCCGGGGACGCGTCAGGAACAATGATCCCGCCTCACCCAGTTCGATCGGATCCAGATCCTGCACCGAGCCTGATACGGAGCCGAAATTGACCACAAGCCCACGTTTCCGCGTGGCCCGGAAGCTGTCGCGCAGTGTCGAGCGACCTACAGCATCGAAAACCACATCCACGCCAGCGCCAGCCGTCAGTTCCCTGACAGCATCCGCAAACTGCCCGCCACCGTATACCAACACATGGTCTGCACCGCAGGCCTTTGCAATGTCCGCCTTGGCGGCCGTACTGGCAGTGGCAAACACCGTGGCACCAGCGCGCTTGGCGAGTTGCACCAGCAACTGACCGATACCCCCGGATGCAGCATGCACCAGACAGCTCCGGCCTGGACGCAGGCGCCCCAGATCGTTGCACAGGTAATGCGCCGTACTACCCTGAAAGAGCAGGGCCGCTGCCGAATCGAAGCCCACGGCCTCTGGAATGCGCGCCAGTCGCGTCACAGGCACAAGAGCAAACTCCGCATAGCTGCCCCATGCGAGACACCAGGCCACACGCTCTCCCGCGTGCCATGCGTCAACACCCGGACCGACCCTGACGATATTGCCGGCCCCTTCCATACCCAGCGTCACGGGGATACGAACAGGATATGTCCTTGAATTTGCGTACTTTCCCTGACGGGTATGGACATCCATGAAATTGATGCCAGCAAAGGCAACACGCACCAGAACTTCGCCCGGCCCTGGATCCGGAATCGGCACGTCCTGAAACAGCAGAACCTCAGGGCCGCCGTAGCGCTCGATACGAATGGCTTTCAAATTTCACTCCATGTCAGTCAGCCACTGCAGCAGGCGCAGGGTGCGGCAGGCAGTGTCAGGACTGATCCATCATTGGTTGAGGGTAGGCTTGCCCGGCAAACAGGCGACGGGCGGTCCGGTAGAAATAGCCACGTTCGACATGCCAGCCCGCCGGCTTGTGTCTGACGACATCCGCGCCAGCAGACAAAACCCCTGAAGGCATGCCGATACGCACGGCCCCGCTGTGCACCGGACGCCGCTCCGGGGAACGCGTGACAGCATGCACGACTGATCCTTCGATGGCTGCGGCGGCGGCCAGGCAAAGCGAAACGGTCAACTGCACCGCCATATGGGGCTGACCGCTGGACAGCATCCGTACCGTGAGATCGACATCGTCGGCAGGCACGGTTTCACCCGCCAGGGTCATGAACGCTCGAGGCGGCGACACGAACCCCACAAAAGGCACGACACGCTTTGCACGAGCCTGTTCAAAATCTGCGGCAATCCCCATGGCCACCGAAGCTCGAATACGTATCTCTTCAAGCAAAGTCAGTATCTCGGGACATCCGTTCAGCACGGCTGGGGACTCTACGCCCGTCAGGCCGATATCAGATGCGCGGACAAATACGCACGCATTCGCCGCATCGACCATGGACACTTCGAGGCGCCCCAGACCAGGAATCTCCAGAAACCGGGCCGCCTTGCCAGCTGGCAGCAAGGCACCTGTCGTCGCTCCCCCAGGATCCAGAAAATTCAACTGCACAGGGGCGCCCCGGCCCGCCACCCCCGGAATGGCCAGATCTCCAGCCACCTGGGCCCGCCCGTCCAGCACCGGAAAACGAGCGTGGATGACCTTGCGGGTATTGACGTTGTGTATCCTGACCAGCGCGTCCCCATTGCTCACGGACACCAGACCTTCATCGACGGCAAATGGCCCAATCGCCGACGACATATTGCCGCAATTGCCGCTGTAATCGACACGAGCCTCGTTGATCATGACCTGGGCAAATGTGTAGTCGACATCGGCATCGGGGCGCGAAGACGGCCCTACGACGCAGATCTTGGACAGGGATGAAATCCCGCCCCCCATGCCATTCAACTGACGTCCGTGCGGATCCGGGCTGCCCATCAAGGCCAGGAACAGCGCATCCCGTCGGGCCTGGCAATCGGGCAGGTCCCGTGCATGCAAGACCAGCCCCTTGCTCGTGCCGCCGCGCATGAAGACAGCCTTCACCGGTTGCAATAGGGTTTCCATCTATCAAGCCTTGTCTCGATGGTGTCATGAAGCCGGCGCGATATTGGCCTTTTGCCATTCCATCAGACGGCGCATGCCTTCCTCGAGAGGGACGTCGGCCCGCCAGCCGATCGTGCTTTCGGCCCTCTTCACATCAATTTGCAAGGCAGTGGCCGCGGCCGATTTGACCGCGCGGGTATCGGCCTGGTACACAGGTTCGACATCGGCCTTGCCTGAAAGCCTGAGGGCCATTCTGGCGACTTCGGTTGAAGTCGTATCCACACCTGTGCCGATATTGATCGACAGGTCATGCGCATCACTGACCATGGCCAGCATGCAGGCACGTGCCACATCGGACACGTATACGTAATCGTGAACCTCCTCGCCATCACCGAAGATGACCGGCGCTTCACCACGAGCAACCTGATCGCAGATCTTGGCAACGAATACCGCATTGACGGCGCGCGCATGCTGGCGTGCGCCGTATACCGAAGAAAACCGCAGGGCATTGAACTGCACGCCGTACTGCTTGGCGTACTGCGCACACAGGGACTCGCCAATGAGCTTGCTCGCGCCATACAACTTGGAAGCCGGCTGCAGATCGCAGGACACATAGCCCCTGTCCTCATCGAGGACGCCACCACCGGGCGTGCCATACACTGCAATCGAAGACGAAAAAATCACCCGGCGGACCTGATTGAAGCGACACGCCTCGAGCGTATTCAACATCCCGATGACATTGACCGACAGGCCCGTCAGGGGATCCTTGGACATCGGCAAGGTCAGAAATCCAGCCAGTGCGAAAACGCCATCTACGCCCTCGGAGGCCTCCAGCAAATCGACCAGCCTGAGCACGTCACCCCGGATACGCGTGACCCGGGGCTCGTTTTCGAGATGGGCGATCGTGGCGGGCGTTCCAAGGGAGAAATTATCGAGCAGGCGGATTTCCCTGGCACCGGCCTGCAGCAGTACATCACAAATATGCGAGCCCACGAGGCTCGCACCCCCGGTAATCAAATAGCTTTTCCCTTCAATCGTTTCTGACATGCTGTTCTCCTGAATCTGAATTCATTTGCCTGAATTACCGGCAACACTATCTGTAGCCACCACCGCCATTGACGTAAACGGTATCGGCTGTCATGAACTCGCACACGTTGGAGCACATGAAAAGAACCAATTCTGCAATTTCCGAAGGTCGCCCCAGTCGATTCATCGGCACGTCGGCCAGAAATTTCTGGGCAAGCTCGGCGGTGGTGCCCGAAGCCTTCTGAAAAGCGGTATCGAACGGTCCCGGCGAGATCGACAGGCAGCGTATCCCTTCTTTCGCAAACTCGCGTGCCACACCCAGTGTGAGCGTTGTTACAGCCCCCTTGGCCGCGGCATAGTGTATGGAAGCGCCTGGCCCACCGCGCTTGACCGACATGCTGGATACGTTGACGATGACACCAAACTGGTGCTGCAACATGTGTGGCAGAACCGCTTGTGTCATGTTGAAAACACTCTTGAAATTCAGGTCGATCGCCAGGTTCAGTAAATCTTCGTCGATGTCCAGAAACTTCGAGCGTTTGAGGGCCGAACCGGCTGAATTGAACAGGAAGTCGATTTTTCCGTATTTCGCCATGGCCTGCTCTACAAGCCTGTTGATCTCCGGTCTCCGGGTGACGTCGGTTCGTATGAACTGGCTTTCCCCGCCCTCGGCGCGGATTGTTCCTGCGACGTCTTCCCCTGGACCCTCATCGATGTCCGCGCATACGACAGAGGCACCCTGCCCGCCGAACAGCAAGGCTGCTTCACGGCCCATGCCGCTGGCTGCGCCTGTGATCAGGATCACCTTGTCATCAAAATAATCACCATACCGTTTGATCATGTTCGTGTTCTCTCTTCGAAAATAAAAAAACAAAGCGTCCGGCCGATTCGGCAGCCTAGCCCCTGATGGCAAATGGGTCGCGTTCTTCACCAGAGAAATCGATCATCACATTCTTGTAGGTCATGTATTCATCCAGCGCCCAAAGACTTCGCTCACGGCCGAACCCGCTATCCTTGAAGCCGCCAAACGGCGCCTGCATTGCGGACGCACGGTACGTATTGACCCAGACACAACCTGCATGCACCGCATCGGACACTCGCAAGGCCTGATTCAAATCCGTGGTCCAGATCCCGGCCGCCAAGCCATAATCCGTATCATTGGCCATCTGGATTGCGCTCGCCTCATCCTTGAACGGGATGATGGACAGCACAGGACCAAAAATCTCTTCGCGGGCCAATGTCATGGTATTTTCCACATCCCTGAAAATCGTGGGCTCGATAAACAGACCCTTTTCAAGCCCGACACCCCCGGCGCGCTTGCCGCCAGCAGCAAGTACTGCACCATCGCCGGCTCCTTGCCTGATCACGCCCATGACCCGATCGAACTGCGGCTGATTTGCCAATGTGCCCATTTCCGTACCGGGATCCAGCGGATTGCCGAGCACAATGCCTTTGGCGCGGGCCACGAGTCTTTCAACGATGATGTCGTACACGGGCTCCTGCACCAGCAGCCTGGATCCGGCGATGCAGGTCTGGCCCGTCGCGCCAAAGATCCCGGCAAGAGCCCCGACCACCGCCTTGTCGATGTCGGCCGATTCGAAGATGATATTGGGCGACTTGCCACCCAGTTCGAGAGTCACCGGCGTCAGATTACGCCCGGCGTCCGACGCGATCTTCCGGCCCACACCCGGGCTGCCGGTAAAGCTGACCTTGTCCACACGGCGTGAATTGACCAGCCATTGGCCTACCCTGTGATCACCGGTCACGACATTCACGACCCCTTTTGGAAAACCTGCCTGCTCGACAAATTTGGCAAACTCGAGCGTGGTCACCGATGCATGCTCTGAAGGTTTGATGACCACCGTACAGCCTGCCGCCAATGCCGGTGCCAGCTTGTTGCTGAGCAATGCCATCGGCGAGTTCCAGGCGGTCACCAGGACCGCAACCCCCAGAGGCAGTTTCTTTGCGTAATCAAGCACATTCGGCTTGTCGAGCGGGAACAAACCACCAGACAGTTTGTCGGCCGCACCAGCATAGAACCTGTAGGCTCGAGCTGCCATGTGCATTTGCGTCTTGGTTTCGCGAATGACCTTGCCATTGTCCGTGGTCTCGAGTACAGCCATACGCTGTGCATCGGCCTCAAGCAAATCGGCCATCCGGTTCATCAATCGGCCACGCTCGAGACCGGATGTTTTCGACCAGGCCGTCTCGAAGGCATCGCGCGCTGCATCAATGGCCTGGATGACCTGATTTTCGGACGCCTGAGGCACCTCGGCCCAGATTTCCTGGTTATATGGATTGACCGCCGGAAAGTACTCCTGATCTGGCCCTGTGACCCATTCGCCACCAATGAATAGACTGTATTTCACGTGTTATCCCTTTTCCTGGTTCGCCCATCTCATACCAACCATGCATAAGGCAAACTATTGGATTCTTTGGTATACAATTGAATTATAGGAACCTGACCAGCCAGAAGATCCTAGTGTTTACCCTAGAATTTGGGTACTTTGAAGAATTCTGATCTTATGGGTTCAGGGGCTCGAAAGAACCCGAACAGCAGGGACTGGCGCAGTGGATTCCTGCGACCAGCGGTCCGCGTCAGAGGCCGGCCTGTGCGCCAGCAACCCCTTTCACGAAATGATGGGCTGTTGAACCAGAGCGGACAGGCCGTCAGGCAGGGATGAACAACAGACAGAAGCCACTGGGGCCTTTGATCCGGCTCATTCGAGCGGATCACCGAATTCATCCAGCTCGACCCCCCGCGGTGCAATCCGCAGCGTAAGGGCGCTCGAGCCGGCGGCCATCAGCCAGAAGATGAAAAAACCCAGCGTATAGACCGTGGGCCGGCTGGCCTGCCACTGGCCCAGGAACACCAGATCATGCGGATCGATCAGGGCAAAGATCAAGGTGCTGCAGATGGCAGCCATCAGGAAGGCAGGCCACAGGATCCACATCAGCTTGCGAGCCTTCATGGTGCCTCCTTCAGTGACGGGCAGCCGGGGCCGTCACGACCAGGCCCTGGCGCGTACCGCCGTCGGTAATGCCCTGATCCCCGAAGGCCTGAAAGGCCAGCACGATGGTGATGACGCAGCCCACCACGGCGAGCGCCGGCCCCAGCATGAGCAGCCAGGGCCAGCGATGGCGATACCACGGCTTTCCTTCAGAGAGTTCACGCGAAGATTCGGACATAAGAGCCTCTGTCAGTTGGGGACGTAAAAACTGGACTGCTCGATGATGGTATCCACCGCAGCCCCCTCGCGGGCGCCCTGTGATTCGAACTGGATGTCGTACAGCCCGGGCTTGAGACCTTCGGCCGGTGCCCGCAGAACAACCGGCACCAGCCGATTGGATGAACCGTCGAGTGCGATGCGCGTATGGCCATGATCCGCCGTCTGCAGCGTGAGCCCCGGCAGGCCGGTGGCCTTAAGCTCAACCGAGACGGGTGTCTCGGCCGAATTGATGATCTGCAGGCGGTAGACATTTTCGATCAGCCCGCCCGCCACCTCGCGGCCCAGTGCGCCACGGTCACGGATGACGTCGACGCGCAAGGTCGTGCGCGTGGCCAGCGAAAAGACAAAGCCGATGGCGATCAGGAGCAACAAGGCGGAATAGGCCAGTACCCGTGGCCGCAACACACGCCGGCGCACCTGGCTTTGAGTCAGCCCCTGGGTGATGGCGTTGCCCGAGGTATACCGGATCAGGCCACGCTCGTAGCCCATTTTGTCCATTACCGTGTCGCAGGCATCCACACAGGCACCACAGCCGATGCACATGTATTGCAGGCCGTCGCGGATGTCGATCCCGGTCGGGCAGACCTGCACGCAGAGACTGCAATCGACGCAGTCGCCCATGCCGGCTTCCTTGTGATCGATCTTGCGCGAACGGCCGCCGCGAGGCTCGCCACGGACGTGGTCGTAGGTGACCACGAACGTGTCGTCGTCAACCATGACGCTCTGGAAGCGCGCGTAGGGGCACATGTACTTGCAGACCGCCTCGCGCATGAAGCCGGCGTTGCCCCAGGTGGCAAAAGCATAGAACAGCATCCAGAACCACTGCCACGGGCCCAGGCTGAACGCCAGCAGGTGCGTACCCAGCTCACGGATGGGCGCAAAATAGCCGATGAAGGTGTAGCCCGTCCAGAGTGCCACCACCACCCAGAGGAAATGCTTGGTGGCTTTCAGACGCAGTTTGCGCGCATTCCAGGGCTGCTGGTCCAGGCGGATGCGCGCCAGGCGGTCACCCTCGATCCTGGCTTCGATCCACATGAAGATCTCGGTATATACCGTCTGCGGACAGGCATATCCACAGAACAGGCGCCCCGCCATGGCCGTGAACAGGAACAGGGCAAAAGCCGAAAGCACCAGCAGAACCGTCAGGTAGATGACGTCCTGGGGCCAGAGCACCATGCCAAACAGGTAGAACTTGCGCGCCGCCAGATCGAACAGCACGGCCTGGCGCCCGTTCCACTGCAGCCAGGGCAGGCCGTAGAAGACCAGCTGGGTGAGCACGACCATGAGCACCCGAATCCGGGCGTAATGACCCTGCACCGAACGCGGGTGGATCTTGGAGCGCACTTCGGCCAGTGCCTTTTCGACCTGCGGCGATGTCCCCCCCGAGCCCTTGCGTATCACGCGGCGGGCGGGCTGCCAGCCGGAGAGGTCATCGGGCGGCCGCGCTGGATTCTGGTCGGCGGTGGGTTCTGACATGATGCGATCTCACTGAGGGTTGGACTGGCCCCAGACCCAGCCGGCGAGCAGGCGGATCTGTTCCGGTGTGAGATTGTCCTTTTGCGCCGGCATCTGGTTGTCACGGCCATACAGAATGGTCTCCACGATGGTGGGTTCCGAACTGCCGTAGAGCCAGATCTCGTCGGTCAGGTTGGGCGCGCCCAGGGCCTGGTTGCCCTTGCCATCGGCGCCATGGCAGGCCACGCAATAGGTATCGAAACCCCGCTTGCCTGCATTGACGCGGATCGGGTCATGCGCCAGCCCCGAAAATGAACGCACGTACTGCGCAATGGCCGAGGCCTCGTCGGGCTTGATGACCGCGCCCCAGGGCGGCATCATGCCGTGGCGCCCTTCGGTGATCGTCGTCAGGATCTGCTCTGGGGATCCCCCCCAGAGCCAGTCGCCGTCCACCAGATTGGGGAAGCCACGGCTGCCGCGGGCATCCGAGCCGTGGCATTGTGCGCAGTTGTTCAGGAACAGGCGCTGGCCGATATTCTGCGCTTGCGCATCGGCAGCGATCTCTTCGATCGGCATTTCGCGGTAGCGCGCATAGATCGGTTCGATGCGCTGATTGAGTTCGGCCTGCTCGGCCTGCACCTGCTTGCCCGCGGTGAAGCCCAGCACGCCGGACCACGACCCCAGACCCGGATACAGAACCAGGTACCCCAGGGCAAAGATGCACAGCCCCAGGTACATCACCGTCCACCAGCGGGGCACGGGATTGTTCAGTTCGGTGAGATCGCCATCCCACACATGGCCGGTATCCTCGACCTCGGCCACATCCTGCTTGAGCCAGGCCCGCTGGGAGAACAGCAGATAGACACACCAGGCGATACCGCCCAGCGCAATGATGGCAATGTAATAGCTCCAGAAGCTGCTGACGAAATCACTCATTTCTCTTCCCCGGTGTTCTTGTCGCCTGGATACTCATCGGGCAGATCGAAGGGCAGATTGGCCGCCTGTTCGTTGTCTTTGGCGCGGCGGCCCGACCAGGCCCACCAGACAATGCCGATGAAGGTGGCCATGGCCAGCACGGTGCCGATGCCAATCAGTACTGGACTCATCTCAGTGCTCTCCCCTGTGCATGGACTGCAGCGCGGCATCACGGCCCGCGACACCCAGACCCTGCAGATAGGCCACGATGGCATCCTCTTCGGTCTTGCCCACCAGCGCCTCAGGCGCCGCCTGGATCTGCTCGTCGGTATACGGCACGCCCATGGTGCGCATCACTGCCATGCGTTCGCGCACATTGGTGCCTTCGACCGAGTTGCGCTGCAGCCACGGGTACGACGGCATGTTCGATTCTTTCACCACATCGCGCGGATTGCGCAGGTGGATGCGATGCCACTCGTCGGAGTAGCGCTGCCCCACCCGTGCAAGATCCGGCCCGGTGCGCTTGGACCCCCACAGGAAGGGATGGTCGTATACCGATTCGCCGGCCACCGAATACGGCCCGTAGCGCTGCACTTCGGACTGCAGCATGCGGATCTGCTGGGAATGGCAGCCCACACAGCCTTCGCGGATATAGACGTCGCGCCCCACCAGCCGCAGAGGCTCGTAGGGCGCGACCCCTTCGGCCGGTGTCGTGGTCGAATGCTGGAAAAAAAGCGGGATGATCTGCACCAGCCCGGAGAACGACACCACGAGGATGCTGAAGACGATCAGCAGGCCGATGTTGCGCTCGAGCAGTTCATGGGAAAAGCGTTTCTTGTGCCCTGACATGATGGTCTGCTCCTTAGGCCGATGCCGGGACGGCGGTTTGTCGGGGTGTGCGTGGATCGAGCGTCTCGAGCGGCACCTTGGGGTTGACGCCGGTCTGCCCGCGCACCGTGAGCCAGGTATTCCAGCCCATGAGGCACATGCCGGTCAGGAAGAACAGGCCACCCAGCAGCCGGATCGCATAGAACGGATACGTGGCCTTGACGACTTCGACGAAGCTGTAGGTCAGCATGCCGTCTTCGCTCGTGGCGCGCCACATCAGGCCCTGCATGACCCCGGCAATCCACATGGCGGCGATGTACAGCACCACGCCCAGCGTGGCCAGCCAGAAATGCAGGTTGACCAGTTCGGGACGGGCCATCTTTTGGTGCCCGTACAGCCTGGGGATGAGGTAGTACAGCGAACCGAAGGTGATCATGGCCACCCAGCCCAGCGCACCCGAATGCACGTGGCCTATGGTCCAGTCGGTATAGTGCGAGAGCGCATTGACCGTGCGGATCGACATCATCGAACCTTCGAAGGTGGACATGCCATAGAAGGACAACGAGACCACCAGGAACTTCAGGATGGGATCCGTGCGCAGTTTGTGCCACGCACCCGACAGGGTCATGATGCCGTTGATCATCCCTCCCCACGAGGGCGCGAGCAGGATCAGCGAGAAGGCCATGCCCAGGGACTGGGTCCAGTCGGGCAGCGAGGTGTACAGCAGGTGGTGCGGGCCGGCCCACATGTAGGTGAAGGCCAGCGCCCAGAAGTGCACGATGGACAGCCGATACGAGTAGATGGGGCGCCCGGCCTGCTTGGGCACGAAGTAATACATCATGCCCAGGAAGCTGGTGGTCAGGAAGAAACCCACCGCATTGTGGCCGTACCACCATTGCACCATGGCATCCTGAACCCCCGGATAGATGGAATACGATTTCCACATGGACACCGGCAGTTCGAGATTATTGAAGATGTAGAGGATTGCGATGGTCAGGATATATGAGCCGAAGAACCAGTTGGCGACATAAATATGCTTGACGCGACGCTTGACGATGGTGCCGAAGAACACGACCGCATAGGCGACCCAGACGATCACCACCAGGATGTCGAGCGGCCATTCGAGTTCGGCGTATTCCTTGGTGGATGTGAAACCCATGGGCAGGGTGATGACGGCCCCCACCAGCACCAGCTGCCAGCCCCAGAAGGTGAAGGCGGCCAGCTTTTCGGAAAACAGGCGCGCCTGGCAGGTACGCTGGACGACATAGTAAGAGGTCGCGAACAGGCCACAGCCCCCGAAGGCAAAGATGACGCCGTTGGTATGCAGGGGCCGCAGGCGGCCATACGTGAGCCAGGGTATGTCGAAATTGAGCTGGGGCCAGATCAGCTGCGCGGCAATCAGCACCCCCACGGCCATGCCGACAATGCCCCAGAATACGGTGGCAATGGCAAACTGCCTGACCACCCGGTAGTTGAAGGTCTCGGCCGGAGCACTGGCTGTACCGGTCATGCCCATAAGTGTTCCCCTCAGAACAAGTCAAGAATCATCATCGTCCAGAATGGCCTGTGCGGCCTCTCCGGCATCATCGAACTGGCCTGAAAACACGGCCCACCAGAACGCCACCCCGATCCCCAGGACAAGCAGCAGGGAGATCGGCAAAAGCAGGAAAAGGCCATCCATGCGCACGCCTCATCCGGTACTGTTGACCAGGCCAAACGCGCCGGACCCCCTGATGCGGGTCAGGCGCCAGGCATTGGCCGCCACGGCCAGCGACGACACCAGCATAGTGAGCGCGGCCAGCCAGGGCTGCACCCAGCCGACGGCCGCCAGCGGCGTGACCAGCCCGTGCCAGGCCAGCGAACCAAACAGGTTCTGGCGTGCCACGCGCTGCATGGCCTCGTCCAGAAACTGCTCTTCGGCGGCCGACTGCCGCCCGTGGCGCAACGATAGGGTACGCCGCGCCGCGAGCGCCGCCGGGACGGACATGGACAGCGCACAGGGACAGCTCATGACCAGCAGCGCGACCGTCACGGCAACCGCCTGGCCTGGCTGAACCCACCACCACCACAGGCCCACGCCAGCCGCAAGCAGAAGCTGCACGCAGACAAAGCGCAATGCCCAGCGATCCGCCAGCGCCAGCAGGGTGCCGTCGGGGCCGTGTGCCGGCAGATGAGCCACCGCCTGGCGGGCACAGAGTTCAAGATAGCGCGCGCCCAGAAGAAAGGCGACGAACATGGAGACCGAATCGAAATACACCTCGCCCGCCTGACGCCAGGTGGCGATCACGCTGGGGATGAACGCCGCCAGCAGGCCAAGCGCCACCGGCACGTCCATGCCCACATGGCGCCGGCCCAGGTCGTGCCAGGCACCCTGCCACAGCGGCCACGCGCAATACGTGATGAGCGGCATGCACAGCACCAGGCTGGACCAGTTCATGAGCACAATGGCCTGCTCGAGCGTCTGCTGGGCTTCGGCCGAACGTTCGGCATGGCGCAGATAGCCCGGGAATGCCAGCATCATGACCTGCATCATCACCAGCCAGGCCAGCCCCGTGCGCGCCAGCATGCGGCGCCGTTCACGACGCGAGGACTCGCTGATGCCAGCTGGCGGAGAAAACAGGTTGGGCGTACGCATGAACCGACTATAGCCAGAGGCGCGCAAAGATACTTTGATCCAAATCAAGAAATGAATATCAACACTACTGACAGCATGGACATTGACGCCAAAAAAAACAGGGAGGCTGTGCCCTCCCTGCCCTGTTCAGAACAAGCCCGTTCAGGCGACTTGCGACTCGGCGCCCTCTTCGAATTGCGCTTCTTCGGTCGAGCCCGCCATCGCCGTCGTCGAGGACTGCCCGCCTTCGATGGCCTGCGTGACGGCATCGAAGTACCCGACCCCGACCTCGCGCTGGTGCTTGACGGCGGTGAAACCCTTGTCGGCCGCCGCGAATTCCTTCTGCTGCAATTCGACGAATGCCGTCATCTGATGGCTGGCGTAGCCATGCGCCAGTTCAAACATGCTGTAGTTCAGCGCATGGAAGCCCGCCAGGGTGATGAACTGGAACTTGTAGCCCATGGCGCCCAGTTCACGCTGGAAGCGCGCGACCGTGGCGTCATCCAGATTCTTCTTCCAGTTGAACGACGGCGAGCAGTTATAGGCCAGCATCTTGCCGGGAAAGCGCCGGTGGATGGCGTCCGCAAAGCGGCGGGCATACTCGAGATTGGGCGTCGACGTCTCGCACCAGATCAGGTCCGCGTAGGGCGCGTAGGCCAGGCCGCGCGCAATGGCCTGATCCAGGCCGGCGCGGGTGCGGTAAAACCCTTCCACGGTGCGCTCACCGGTAATGAACGGGGCATCATTCTCGTCGACGTTGCTGGTCAGCAGGTCAGCGGCCTCGGCATCGGTGCGGGCCACCAGCAGCGCAGGCACGTCCATCACATCGGCCGCCAGACGGGCCGCCACCAGCTTGGCCACGGCCTCGCGCGTGGGCACCAGAACCTTGCCCCCCATGTGGCCGCATTTCTTCACGGAGGCCAGCTGGTCTTCGAAATGCACCCCGGCAGCCCCGGCCTCTATCATGGCCTTCATCAATTCAAAGGCATTGAGCACACCGCCAAAGCCCGCTTCGGCGTCGGCCACGATGGGCGCCAGATAGTCGATATAGTCGGCCTCTCCGGGATTCTTGCCCTCCATCCACTGGATCTGGTCGCAGCGCAGCAAGGCATTGTTGATGCGCCGCACCACCATGGGTACGGAATTGGCCGGATACAGGGATTGATCGGGGTACATTTCGCCCGCGATATTCGCGTCACCGGCGACCTGCCAGCCCGACAGGTAGATGGCCTTCAGGCCGGCCTTGACTTGCTGCATGGCCTGATTGCCAGTCAGGGCACCCAGGGCATTGACGAAGGGCTCTTCGTGCAACAGCCGCCACAGGTTTTCGGCGCCGCGCCGGGCCAGGCTGTACTCGACCTTCACCGAGCCACGCAGACGGACCACTTCTTCGGCGTCATAGCCGCGCTTGATCCCCTGCCAGCGCGCATCTTCAGCCCAGCGGCGCTGCAGGTTGCGGACTTCATCTTCTCTGGTACTCATCGTGCATCTCCCGAAAGGATTGGAATGGAATGAAATCGAATGGGCACAGTGTACTCGGATGATGCAGCGCATATAGCTCATATGTCTTATATAAGATAGTATTTTTTATTACGTAAAATCATGCTGTTATATTTTCTATTTCATGTTATGAAATAATTTTCGATATCATGAAAATATTTTCAACGCACTGCAGCATGTCTGTTTCACATGCCACCAGCAAGGTTTCACCATACGAAAAATACGGCGAGGGTATAGAGTATCGGGATCCAGTGCATTCTTCTTCCGGGCCCTGCCATCATGTCATTCAAATCCCTCGCCGACAGCCCGCTGGGCAAGGCGGTCGCCGCCTCCGACCACTACGACCCCGGCCTGCTCCATGTGATCGAACGGGCCGGCACACGCAGCCAGCTGGCCTTGCCGCTGGCCAGCCATGGTGCCGATATCTGGAACGCCTATGAACTTTCCTGGCTCGACGCGGCAGGCAAGCCTGTGGTGGCCATGGGCCGCTTCACCTTTGCCCATGACAGCCCCGGCCTGATCGAATCCAAGTCCTTCAAGCTCTACCTGAACAGCTACAACGAAGAACGGTTCGAATACGCCGATATTGTCCGGCTGCGCCTGTATACAGACCTGTCACGCGCCTGCGGCAAGCCGGTCGGGGTCGAGATCCTGTCGGTGCGTCCTGCCTTCGAACTCAGTTGCGCCCCCTTGCGCGGCAGCTGCATCGATGACCAGACGCTCCAGTTCGAAGCCACCACCCTGCCCCAGCCCGAGGCGCTGGCATGTACCGCCTCGGCGCCCTTCGTACGCGAGACCCTGGTCAGTGAACTGCTGAAATCGAATTGCCCCGTTACGGGCCAACCCGACTGGGCCAGCCTGCAGATCACCTATGCCGGCCCGAAGATCAGCCGCGCAGGCCTGCTGCGCTACATCGTCTCATTGCGCCGCACACAAGAGTTTCACGAACTGTGCGTGGAAAAGATCTACGGCGAAATCATGCAGCGCTGCCACCCTGAAACGCTGCTGGTCTACGCCCGCTACACGCGACGCGGGGGCCTGGACATCAACCCCTGGCGGGCCAACCATGACCCCGGCGACATCAGCCACAGCCGCACGCTCAGGCAATGAGGGATCCCGCCCATACCCCGGTGCGAAAGGAATACAGCGCGGCCTTGTGGATCATTGCGGGCCGCCCGTGGCACGCTCGCGCATCTGCGGCCAGGCCATGCGCAGATACCAGCACATGGACCAGAACGTCAGTATGGCCGCCACGATGATCAGCACGGTGCCGATCCAGCGTATGGGCAGCCCACGCCACGGCGCCCAGTAGAGAAGGCACGGGATCGCAACCATCTGCGCCGCCGTCTTGAACTTGCCCAGCCAGTTCACGGCCACGCTGCTGCTGGCGCCGATCTTGGCCATCCATTCACGCAATGCAGAAATAGTGATCTCCCGGCCTATGATGACCAGGGCGATGAGCGAATCCACCCGCCCCAGATCGAGCAGGATCAACAGTGCCGCACAGACCATGAGTTTGTCGGCCACCGGGTCGAGAAATGCGCCGAAGGCCGATGTCTGGTTCCAGCGGCGCGCCAGCCAGCCGTCGAGCCAGTCGGTTACGGCCGCCACGATGAACGCCAGTGCCGCCGCCGCATCGCGCCAGCCGGCTGTCCAGGCATCGGGCAGATAGAACACCCCCACGATCAGCGGGATCATGGCAATGCGCAACCAGGTGAGGGCAATCGGGATATTCAAAGGCATGATAGACGCCATACTACCCTGTTCATTCATGCAGCGCATCGTAGATGCGCCCGGCCAGTTCATCCGAGATACCGGCGACACTGCGCAGTTCATCGATGCTGGCATCCACCACCCCCGAAAAGCCCCCAAAGCGCGCCAACAGCTTCTGTCGGCGCTGCTTGCCGATGCCTTCGATTTCTTCGAGACGTGATATGTTGCGCGCCCGCGCCCGCCGTGCCCGCATGCCCGTGATGGCAAAACGGTGCGCCTCGTCACGCACCTGGGCCACCAGCATCAGCGCCGGGGACTCGACCCCGAGCGCCACGGGTGCACGGCCATCGGCAAACACCAGGGTCTCGAGCCCCACCCGGCGATGATCGCCCTTGGCCACGCCCACCAGAACGGCGATATCCAGGCCGAGTTCGACAAACACCTGGCGCGCCACTTCAACCTGCCCCTTGCCGCCGTCGATCAGGACCACGTCGGGCATCGGCATCTGGCCATCGGCCACCTGCGCGAAACGCCGTGTCAGCGCCTGCCGCATGGCGGCATAGTCATCCCCCGGCTCGATGCCGGCGATGTTGAACCGGCGGTACAGCGAATGCTGCATGTCGTGGTTGCGGTACACGACGCAGGAGGCCTGCGTGGCTTCGCCGGCTGTATGGCTGATATCGAAACATTCGATGTGCAGGGCGTTCAGCGCCGCGTCATCGGTGTCCAGATCCAGCTCTATGGCCAGTGCGCGCGTACGCGCCTCACGCGCGCTGGACTCGCTCAGGCGATTGGCCAGGGCACGCTGCGCGTTGCGGCGCGCCTGCTCAAGCCAGGCGCGCCGTGTCCCCTGGGGGCGGGTCAGCACGCGCACCGGGTGGCCGTGCTGGGCGGCCAGCATGGCCAGCAAATCGGCATCCGGAACCGCATGCGAACAGACCAGCACCGCAGGCGCAGGGTTGTCGGCATAGTGCTGGGCAATGAAGGCCGCCAGGATGTCTTCGGCCGCCTGATCCTGTGCCTGGGTGGGAAACAGCGGCCTGTCACCCAGGTGACGCCCGTTGCGAACCATCGCCAGGTTCACGCACACGCGGCCTTCAGCCTGTTCGAGCGCAATGATGTCCACGCTGTCTTCGCCCACCTGCTCCATGGTCTGCTGCTGCAGCACCTTGGCCAGGGCGCGCATCTGGTCGCGCAGCACCGCCGCCTGCTCGAAATCCTGACGATCCGAGGCGGCCATCATGCGCGTCTCGATATCGCGCATCACTTCGTCGGAGCGCCCCTCGAGGAAGCGGATCGCACGCTGCACGTCGGCCTGGTAGTCTGCAAGCGAAATCAGGCCCACGCAGGGCGCCGAACAGCGGCCGATCTGGTACAGCAGACAGGGGCGTGTCCGGTGGGCGTACACGCTGTCCTCGCAGGTGCGCAGGCGAAAGACCTTCTGCAGGATCTGTATGGTTTCGCGCACCGCCCATGAATTGGGATACGGGCCGAAGAAATGCCCCTTGCCCCGGGTGCTGCCACGGTAGTACACCAGCCGTGGGGCCTCGTGGTCGGTGATATGCAGATAGGGATAGGACTTGTCGTCCCGGAAGAGAATGTTGTAGCGGGGCCGAAGGCGCTTGATGAGATTGTTTTCGAGGATCAGGGCTTCGGCCTCGGTGCGCGTGACCGTGATCTCGGTGCGCACCACCCGCGCCAGCATGTGGGCAATGCGCGGGCCATGGCCCGATTTGCGGAAGTACGAACTGACCCGGCGTTTCAGGTCGCGCGCCTTGCCCACATACAGAACCTCGCCTTGCGCATCCAGATGCCGATAAACACCTGGCAGGTGCGGCAGATCAGCCAGGAAATTCTTCAGATCGAAAGCTTCGGGCTCGGACATAACGTGCATCGGACAGGAGTTCGGCCCAGCCAGGCGCTGGCCGGCCCGGGCGCAGGCGGCGGATGCGGTTCACCGATGCCATCTGCACGGGCTGGCCCGCCAGACCCTCGAGCAGCGCATCGGCCAGATCGGGCCGGTTGCACACCAGCACCATGTCGCAGCCTGCCTGCAGCGCCGCCCGGGCGCGCGCGTGGATGTCACCCGCCACGCTGGCCCCTTCCATGGTCAGATCATCGGAAAACACCACCCCATCATACTGCAGGCGATTGCGCAGGATATCCGTGATCCAGCGCCGTGAAAACCCGGCGGGCTCTGGCGCCACCTGCGGATAGATGACGTGCGCCGGCATGATGGCCGGCAGCACCAGATCCCCCAGCCACGCGTAGGGCGCTGCATCGGTGGACATGATGTCTTCCAGGGCGCGCCGGTCTGTCGGCACTTCGAGATGCGAATCGGCAGCGACTGCGCCATGCCCCGGGAAATGCTTGCCACAGGCCCCCATGCCCGCCTGGCCCAGGCCCTGCACCAGCGCACGGGCCAGCATGGCCACCACGGCCGGTTCTTCGTGCAGGGCGCGGTCACCGATCACCTGGCTGAGCCCGTAATCCAGGTCCAGAACGGGGGTGAAGCTGAAATCGACCCCACAGGCGCGCAGCTCGCTCGCCAGCACGAAGCCGGCTTCGGTCAGGGCGTGCAGCGCAGCCTGGGGGTCATGGCCGTACCAGCGGCCGAAGCTGCGCATGGGCGGTATGGCGGTGAAGCCATCGGTGCGAAAACGCTGTACCCGCCCGCCTTCATGGTCCACTGCGATCAGCAGGGGTTCGTCGCGCACTGCGTGAATGCTCTCGCAGAGTTCGCTCAATTGACTGCGATCGGCAAAATTGCGCGTGAAGAGAATCACGCCACCGACCTGCGGGTGCATCAGGCGGCGGATTTCGGCGGATGCAAGCTCGAACCCGGCCACATCCACCATGACAGGGCCTGGCAACAGCCTGGACGCTGGCGCATTCATGGCAGCAGCCCCCTTGCCGCGTGACCGACAGACGCGCCCATATTCGGCGTGTCCAGCCCGGCGGATCGATCCTGTTGCTCCACGATCACGAATGCGGCCACCATGTCGGCCTCGTCGGTCATCGAGACATGTGCCGGGCCAAAACGCACGCGATACCAGAGCGCCAGTTCGGCCGACAGATGGATCTCGGGGGCGCCGCCCTTGCGATTGAGGATCTGCACACGCGACCAGGTCATGGGCATGTGAATGCCCAGCCCGATGGCCTTCGAGAATGCTTCCTTGGCGGCAAAGCGCGTGGCCAGATAGCGGATGCCGCGACGTGCATCGCGTGCTGCGCGCCGCGCATGAACAGCCTGCTCGTCAGGGCCCAGAATGCGCTCGACGAAGCGGTTGCCATGACGAGCATAGACACGCTCGATACGTGCGACCTGGAGCAGGTCGGTGCCAATGCCGGCAATCCCGGGTGCGTACACAAGGCCTCCTGGAAAAAAGGGTCCGGTTGCCCGGTGCCTGAACGAAACGCACCGTGCGCGCCAGGACTACAGTTTCAGAAAATGCTCGCGATAATGCCTGAGTTCATCGATGGATTCCTGGATGTCGGCCAGCGCTTCGTGCTTGCCCACCTTGTTGAAGCTGCGATAGACCTCGGGCTTCCAGCGCAGGGACAGTTCCTTCAGTGTACTCACGTCGAGGTTGCGATAATGGAAGAAGGCCTCGAGCCGCGGCATGTATCGCACCATGAAGCGGCGATCCTGGCAAATCGTGTTGCCGCACATGGGTGATTTGCCGGCCGGCACCAGGGGCTCGAGAAACTGCAGCAGGATGTCCTCGGCCTGCGCTTCCGTGAGCGTCGAGGCCCTGACCCGATCGATCAGGCCACTCTTGCCGTGGGTCGACTGATTCCATTTGTCCATCCCGTCGAGCACCGGTGGTGCCTGATGGATGACCAGGACAGGCGCCTGCGCCACGAGTGTCAGGTCGGGCTCGGTCACGATGACGGCTATTTCCAGGATGCGCTCCCTGGCTGGATCCAGGCCCGACATTTCCATATCGAGCCAGATCAGACGCTGGTCATGCTGGGCCATACTCTATAATCCATGATTGCAAAGACCTGATTTTCGCATATTGGCCCGACCCGCATGCTGACCGCCCTGTTTCTTGCCTGCCTGCTGGGTGACCTTGCCTTGCGCACCTGGCTGGCCCGGCGGCAGATCCGCCACGTGATGGCGCATCGCAACCATGTGCCTGACGCCTTTGCGCACCGCATCGGCCTGCACAGCCACCAGCGGGCAGCCGACTATACGGCGGCACGCAGCCACCTCACCATCATAGAGCGCATCGTCGAGGCGCTGGTGCTGCTCGGGCTGACACTACTGGGCGGGCTCCAGTGGCTGGATATTCTCGCGGGGCGCCTGATCGATTCCGAACTCTGGCGCCAGGCCGCGCTGATCGCGGTCGTGCTGGCGCTGCTGGGCCTCATCGGTCTGGCATTCTCGGCCTGGCGAACCTTTGTGCTCGAGGCCCGGTTCGGCTTCAACCGCATGACCCCACGGCTGTTCATGGTCGACGGCATGAAGATGCTGGTGGTCACCCTGGTTCTGGGCATTCCGCTGCTGCTGGCCATCCTGTCGTTGATGCAGGCCAGTCCACAGCACTGGGCCTGGTGGGCCTGGGGGGTCTGGGTAGGGTTCAACCTGCTGGTGCTGTGGCTCTATCCCGGTTTCATCGCCCCCTGGTTCAATCGGTTCACCCCGCTGGACAACCCCGAACTGAGCGAGCGCATCCATGCGCTCGCGCAACGCTGCCATTTTGGCCTCGAGGGGCTGTTCGTCATGGACGGCTCGCGCAGATCGGCCCACGGCAATGCCTATTTCACGGGGTTTGGCAGGCACCGGCGCATCGTATTCTTCGATACCCTGCTGGCCCGCCTGAATACCGACGAGGTGGAAGCCGTGCTGGCCCATGAACTGGGGCATTTCGCCCACCGGCATGTCTTGCGGCGCATCATCATGAATTTCGTGGCCGCAGGGGTTCTCCTCCAGCTCCTGGCCTGGCTGTCCACGCAGACCTGGTTCTATGTGCAGCTGGGTGTGGTTCCGCAACTGGGCCGCCCCAACGACGGCCTCGCCCTGCTGCTGTTCATGCTGACCCTGCCGGTGTTCACCTTCTGGGTCACACCCATTGCCAGCCTCCTGTCGCGCCGCGACGAATTTCAGGCCGATCGCTACGCCGTGACCCAGTGCGGGGCCCAGCCACTGGCCGATGCACTGGTCAAGCTCTATGACGACAATGCCGCCACGCTGACACCCGATCCCCTGCACTCCGCTTGGTACGACAGCCACCCTTCGGCTGCCGTGCGCATTGCGCATCTGCACGATGCCTGAACCCGCTCTGCTCCAGGGGCGCATCATCGCCGCCCATGGGCGGCATTACCGGGTCGAGATGGACGGCGACGGCACCATACGGCACTGCTATGTGCGTGGCAAGAAATCGGGCCTGGCGGTGGGCGACCGGGTGCTGGTGCGCCCCGAAGGCGAAGAAGGCCTGATTGTCGAAGTCATGCCGCGTCGCAACCTGTTCTATCGTTCCGATGCCAACCGCAGCAAGCTGTTCGCCGCCAATATCGACCAACTGCTTCTGGTGATCGCCCCGGAGCCCGAATTCTCGCTCGAACTCATCAGTCGGGCGCTGGTGGCGGCGGACAGCGCGGGGGTTCCCGTATGCATCGTGCTGAACAAGGCCGACCTGCCCGGCATGGAGCAGGCCCGCGCGCGCCTGCAGGGCTTCGCCGATCTGGGTGTGCCCATCATCGAAGTCAGCGCGCTGAGTCCGGTTGCAGTGCAACACAGCCTGGGCCCGCGCCTGAAGGACCGCTGCAGCCTGTTGCTGGGGCAAAGCGGGATGGGCAAATCGACTCTGCTCAACGCACTGGTACCCAACGCTCAGGCACACACCGGGGCGCTGTCAGCCGCGCTGGGCACCGGGCGCCATACCACCACCCACACGCGTCTGCACGCCTTGCCACAGGGCGGTACCCTCATAGATTCGCCCGGTTTCCAGGCCTTTGGCCTGCAGCACCTCAGCGCGGATGAAGTCGAACGCGGCTTTCCGGAACTTGCGGCAGTGGCCGCGAATTGCCGCTTTGCGAACTGCAGGCACCACCGCGAGCCAGGCTGCGCCGTACAGGCCGGCATCGCACAGGGCGACATTTCGCCAGAACGGCACGCCCTGTATCTGCGCATTCTCGAGGAAAACGCAGCGGGCGAACGCTATTGAGACGCGATTATTGGCGGCCCGGCCACGGGCCTGCTGCAAGATCGACAGCCGAAGGGCCTGACAGCGAGCCACCGCCTGCCGCGGGCGCCCGCACCCGAGCCTGACCGGTGGGCTGCGCAGCGGCCTGGGGGCCGGTGCTGCCTGGGCTGTTGATGCTGGCGCCAGAAAGACCTGGACCAGCCTGGGCTGCCGCGAGAAAATGGTACAGATTACGGATCAGCATGGCTGTTGCGCCCCAAATGAAATGGGGGCCCCAGCGGATCGAGTAGTAGCAGCGGCCCTCGCCATACTGCACCTGCATGCGATGCAGCACATGCCGTGCCGGATCCATGAGCACGGCCAAGGGCACCTCGAAGACCTCTGCAACCTCTGACGCATCGGGCATGACCCGAAAGCCCGGCAGCAGTTCGCCCACGATGGGTGTCATGAGGAACCGGGTCGTGGTCAGCAGACTGGGCTGGGCGCCCATGACACGCACATACTGACGCTCGATGCCGATTTCCTCACGTGTTTCACGGATTGCCGCATCGACGGGCCCCGGATCGGTGGGTTCGATGCAGCCCCCGGGAAAGCTGACCTGCCCGGCATGGTGATGCAGATGTTCGGCCCGACGGGTCAGCAGGACGTGCAGGCCATCGACGCGCGGCACCAGGGGCACCAGAACCGCCGCCTGGCGAGCCGCCTGCCCGACATCGCCGGACACATCGAAATCGCGGCTGAACAATGGTTCGATCTGCCAGGACACCGGTCGTTTGAACGCCTGGCGAATGTGTTCCAATTGCAGGCTTGCAGGCGGCAGGGCGGGCAATGGGCTGCTGGGCACCACAGGCTGTGTGGCCGGGTCGAACCCGTGCTCGTGCCTGACTGAACGAGCCTGGATCAGCTGCGACATGGCATCCTGAAAAAGACGGCCGCAAAACGCAAAAAGCACCCTGACGGGTGCCTTGTGCACGAATGCCCCAAGCGGGATCAGACGGCCTTGCGGACCAGCTTTTCCTTGATGCGGGCTGACTTACCCGTGCGGCTACGCAGGTAGTACAGTTTAGCACGCCGCACCGCGCCGCGACGCTTGACCTCGATGCTGGCGATTTGTGGCGAATACAGCTGGAACGTGCGTTCGACCGATTCGCCGGATGACATCTTGCGTACGGTGAAGGCTGAGTTCAGGCCACGGTTGCGGCGGCCGATGACCACGCCTTCGTACGCCTGCACGCGCTTGCGCGTACCTTCGACCACGTTGACGTTGACGACCACGGTATCACCCGGGCCAAAATCCGGCAGGCTGCGCCCCTGCATGAGGCGGGCGATTTCTTCTTGCTCTAGCGTTTCGATGAGATTCACAATGGGCTCCAGGGCATCTTGGACCGATGGCGTTGTTGGATACGATATGGCCAGGCCAGAGGATGCAAAGCCAAGCATTATACACGCAAAACCAGGCCGGCCCAGCAGCCTGCACCCACCCAGCCACCAACCCGAAGCCACCCAGCCACTAACCTGAACCCATCCAGGCGCAACCTGAACCCACCCAAGCGGCAGCCCGAAGCCACCCCGAGGCAGCCCGAGCCCACCCGGGCCGCTGCCCGAGCCCGCCGGGTCGGCTAGAAGCCGGCCGCCACCCCGAGCCACAGCGTGGCCGGCACCATGGCGGCCCAGAGCAGAACCATGATGACATCGGCCAGACCCTGACGCGCCAGGCGCCACCACCGCCCAGCCGCGCTGGCCTTCGCCGATGCATGCCTTGCGGGCCTGCGGTGCTGCCGTGCCCCGCCGTGCGCGGACGGCCCCGGTGATGCCCTGGAAAACCGTACCGGACTGATGCCTGCCCTGACCATGGATACCCCCTTGCAAGCCGCCTGCCCTGCAGGGGCGACAGCACTGTGTTTGTGTACAGCACATACTGTACACAAACACAGTGCATCTTGCAAGGCTTGCCTGAATGCTGCTCAGGGCGCCATCCACAGCACCGGGTCAGAGTGCCCGGCCGTCCCCAATGGCCGAGGCCAATGCCGCCGCGCGCGGCAGCACATGAATGGCATAGGCCTGCGCCGTATGCAGTTTTCGGGCATGGAAGGCGTCATCCGGGGTGTCTGCCAGCACCTGCGCAGCCACCTGGGCAGCGCGGGCCAACTGCCAGCCCGCGTGTGCAGTACCTGCCAGCATCAGACAGGGTACGCTGCCGGCAAAAACGGCCCGCACATCTTCGCCCACGGTGCCCAGCACAAAATCCACGGCCTGGTCATAGGCAGCGGCGGCGCCCTCGAGGCGCTGGGCGATCAGGTGCAACCCGGCGGCATGGGGCCCTGAGACAGCCCGCAGGGCCGCAACCGTGTCACGCATCCCCGCAATCTGGCCGCGCGCGACGGCACCGCCATCGCGTACCAGTTTGCGGCCGATGAAGTCATTGGCCTGTATCGCCGTGGTGCCCTCATAGATGGGCAGGATACGGGCATCGCGATAGTACTGGGCCGCCCCGGTTTCTTCGATATACCCCATGCCGCCATGCACCTGCACCCCCAGCGAGGCCACCTCGACGGCCGATTCAGTCGAGTAGCCCTTCACGATGGGCACCAGGTATTCGTAGATCGCCCGGCACTCGGCGCGTGTCCGGGGATCCGGTGCGTGGCGTGCACGATCATTCAGCCCGGCCGCCACATAGGCAACGGCCCGGGTACCTTCAGCCAGGCCACGCATGATGGCCAGCATGCGGGCCACATCGGGATGCCGCTCGATGGGCACGGGGCCTGCAGACCCTTCGGGGGGACGGCCCTGAATGCGCTCGGCCGCATACGCGGCCGCGTGCTGCAGCGCGCGCTCGGCCACGGCAACGCCCTGGATGCCGACGGCAAACCGGGCGGCGTTCATCATGATGAACATGTATTCGAGCCCGCGGTTTTCTTCACCCACCAGGTAGCCCACTGCGCCACCGGTGTGCTCGGCGTCGGCGCCATACAGCAGGACCGCGGTCGGGCTGCCGTGAATGCCCAGCTTGTGCTCGAGCGAGGCACAGACGAGATCGTTGCGCGCCCCCAGCGAACCATCGGAGCCGACCAGAAACTTGGGCACGATGAACAGCGAAATCCCTTTCACCCCGGCTGGCGCATCCGGGGTGCGCGCCAGCACCAGATGGATGATGTTCTCGGCTACGTCATGATCCCCCCAGGTGATGAAGATCTTCTGGCCGGTCAGTCGGTAGCTGCCGTCGGGCGCACGCGCAGCGCGTGTATTCACGAGCGCCAGATCAGAGCCCGCCTGGGGCTCGGTGAGATTCATGGTGCCCGTCCAGCGGCCCTGGATGAGCGGCGGAATGAACAAGGCCTGCTGTTCGGGCGAACCGACCAGCGACAGGGCCTCGATGACGCCATCGGTGAGCATCGGGCACAGGGCAAAGGCCAGGTTGGCTGCGTTGAGGTTTTCGGCGGCCGCTGCGGCCACCATGTGGGGCAGGCCCTGGCCGCCATACTGCACATCGTGAGGCAGGCCCTGCCAGCCACCCTGGGCATAGGCGGCGAAAGCCGCCCTGAAACCCGGTGATGTCGTGACCCGGCCCGCTTCGCAGTGCGCCGGATGCAGATCCCCCACGCGATTCAGCGGGGCGATCTCCTGCTCGACGAAACGGGCATTCTCCTCGAGTACGGCCTGGACCAGATCTTCGGATACCTCTTCGAAGCCGGGCAGGGACAGGGCCCCGGGCAGGTCGGCCAGGGAATGCAGGACAAAGTGGATATCCTGCAAGGGAACCTGATAGGTCATGACATCGTCCTCATGATGGACACAGAATGAGCGGTATCGGGGCCGGCGGCCTCAGAGCGCCTTGGTCAGTTCGGGAATCACCTCGAAGAGATCCGCGGCCAGGCCATAGTCGGCAATGCTGAAAATGGGCGCATCGGCATCCTTGTTGATGGCCACGATGACCTTGGAATCCTTCATGCCGGCCAGGTGCTGGATGGCCCCGGAAATACCCACCGCAATATACAGCTGGGGCGCCACGATCTTGCCCGTTTGCCCCACTTGCCAGTCGTTGGGCGCATAGCCGGCATCGACAGCCGCGCGCGAGGCACCCAGTGCGGCGCCCAGCTTGTCGGCCAGCGCTTCGAGCATCTTGAAGTTTTCAGCGCTGCCCAGCGCGCGGCCACCCGAAACGATCACCGAAGCCGAGGCCAGTTCGGGCCGGTCACTCTTGTGCACTTCGCTGCCCACGAAAGCCGATTGCCCGCTGTCGGCGACCGCGTCAACCGGAACGATCGCCGCCTGGCCCCCACTGGACGCGACGGGATCAAACGCCGTGGTGCGCACCGTGATCACCTTGACGGCATCGGCCGTCTGCACCGTCGCCAGTGCGTTACCGGCGTAGATCGGCCGTGTGAAGGTATCCGCCGCCTTGACCTCGATGATGTCGGAGACCTGGGCCACATCGAGCCTGGCCGCCACACGCGGGGCCACGTTCTTGCCCGAGACGGTGGCCGGGAAAACGATGTGGCTGTACCCCTGTGCAATGGCCAGGACCTGGGCTGACAGGTTTTCAGCCAGGGCATGTTCGAGCGCGGGCCCGTCGGCGTGCAGGACCTTGGCAACGGATGCCGCCTGGGCCGCCTGTTCGGCCACGGCCTGTGACCCTGAACCGGCCACCAGCACGTGGATGTCTTCACCCATCTGGGCGGCTGCCGCAACGGCGCAGAGCGTAGCGGCCCCCAGTTGGGCGTTGTCGTGTTCAGCTATAACCAGAATGCTCATTCAGACCACCTTTGCTTCGTTCTTGAGTTTGTCGACCAGCGTCGCCACATCGGGCACCATGACCCCCCCCTTGCGTGCGGGTGGCTCGGTGACCTCGAGCGTCTTCAGGCGCGGCGTGACATCCACCCCCAGGTCTTCGGGCGAGACCGCATCCAGTGTCTTTTTCTTTGCCTTCATGATGTTGGGCAGCGTGACATAGCGGGGCTCGTTCAGGCGCAGGTCGACCGTGATCACCGCCGGCAGCGACAGATCCAGGGTTTCCAGCCCGCCGTCGATTTCCCGGGTGACCTTGACACGATCACCCGACACTTCGACCTGGCTGGCATTCGTGGCCTGGGGCCAACCCAGCAGGGCCGCCAGCATCTGGCCGGTCTGGCTGGCGTCGTCGTCGATCGCCTGCTTGCCCAGCACCACGAGTTGCGGCGCTTCTTTCGCGGCCAGCGCGGCCAGCAGCTTGGCGACGGCCAGCGGCTGGAGCTCGGCCTCGGATTGCACCAGGATGCCCCGATCGGCGCCAATGGCCATGGCCGTGCGCAAGGTCTCCTGGCATTGCGCCACACCACAGGACACCGCCACGACCTCGGTGGCAATGCCTTTCTCCTTGAGCCGGACCGCCTCTTCGATGGCGATTTCATCGAATGGGTTCATGGACATCTTGACATTGGCGATGTCCACCCCTGTGTGATCTGATTTGACGCGCACCTTGACGTTGAAGTCAACCACGCGCTTGACGGGTACCAAGACCTTCATCGAGCAACCTCCAGAATGGAAATGAAACAGAACAGGCCGGCGAGCCCCTGCTGCAGTGCAAGCTGCTGCATCAGTAGCCCCCCAGAACCTTGAGATGGGCCACTACGCTGCGGCCCAGGGCGGAACAGTCATAACCGCCCTCGAGAAAACTGATGATACGCCCGCCCGCATACTGCCCGGCAATCCGGACCAGTTGCGCAGTGATCCAGGCATAATCGGATTCGACCAGCATGAGGCCGCCCATGTCGTCTTCGCGATGCGCGTCGAACCCGGCCGAAACCAGGATCAATTGTGGCTCGAACGCAGACAGGGCCGGCAGCCAGTGATCGGCCACCAGCGCCCGGATGACATCCCCGCCCGAATAGGCAGGCACCGGAATGTTCACCATGTTGGGCCCCGGATTCTCGGCATGCAGATCCGGAAACAGCGGGTGCTGGTAGAAACTGCACATCAGCACCCGCGAATCGTGCAGGAAAACTTCTTCGGTGCCATTGCCATGATGCACGTCGAAGTCCACGATGGCCACACGCGACAGGCCATGATGCTCGAGTGCATGGCGCGCAGCCACCGCGATATTGTTGAAGAAGCAGAACCCCATGGCCTGCCCCGGGCGGGCATGGTGCCCCGGTGGACGCACCGCACAGAACGCCGTACGTGCATGGCCCGCCACGATCTCGTCGACTGCGGTCAGGCCGGCACCCGCGGCGGCCCGGGCAGCGGACAGGGTATGGGGGTTCATCAGCGTATCGGCATCAATGGGATAGTAGCCATGAGCGGGGCTGCGCTGCTGAAGATAGCCCAGGTAATCGGACCCATGCACCCGGAGCACATCGGCCGCAGAGGCTTCGCGGGCATCGACATGCCGAAGGAAATCCATCAGGCCGCTGGCCACCAGCTGATCGGCGATGGCATCCAGGCGCCTGGGCGACTCGGGATGCCAGTCTCCCATTTCATGCAGCCTGCAAGTGGGATGGGTAATATACAGTGTCTCCATGAAGGCCAATATGCTCAGACCAACCCGCAATGTGCAATTCATCGCCTTGTTGTTCGTACTGGCGGGCTGTGCCACCAGCCACGGCGGCGATGCGCCCGCAGGTGGACAGCCCACCGGCGCAGCCCAACCGGCAAGCAAAAAATACCAAACATTTGATTCTAACAGAGGCGCACCTGCCCTTGCGTCAAGCCAGGGCGATTTCGTAGGCCCGGATGGGGATCTGCTGCCCGAACTGGCGGCCTTTGCACGCGACGTATCCCAGGACCGCGGGCTCCCCATGGCCAGCGTCGAGGCCCTGCTCAAAGAGGCACGCCTCAATGCCACCGCCATCCGGCTCATGGCACCACCACCGCAGGGCCGGCGGATACGGCGCGCCTGGCAGAGCTACAGGACACGCCACGTGGACCCCATCCGCATCCGCAGGGGGGTCGAGTTCTGGCAGGCCCATCAGGCCGAGCTGGATCGTGCCAGCGCGCGCACCGGTGTACCGGCGGCCATCATTGTGGCCATCATCGGCATAGAGACCGTGTATGGCCAGTACATGGGCGATCACAAGGTGCTCGATACGCTGGCGACCCTTGGATTCCGCTATCCCGACCCGCAGCGCCCCGAACGCCAGGCCCTGTTTCGCAACCAGCTGGCCGACTTGCTCGAACTGCATGTCCAGGGCCTGCTGGATGCCCGCTCGGTGCATGGTTCGTTTGCGGGCGCCATGGGCCTGGCGCAATTCATGCCCGGCAGCCTGATGCGCTACGCCGCCGACGGCGATGGCGATGGCCGCATCGACCTGCACGGCAGCACTGCGGATGCCATTGCCTCGGTCGCGCGTTTTCTGGACATGCATGGCTGGATCAGGGGCTTGCCCGTCTTCGCGCCGGTGGACTTGCCGCAGGGCGCGCAGCGCCAGGCCCAGGAAAGCCTGGTTCCGGAAACCGACTGGGCAGCCCTGCAGGCATTGGGCGCGAAGATCCGGCCGGGCTCGGCAACCGCCTGGGAAGCCTACCCCCTGGGGATCGTGAACCTGCGCGACGAAATCCGCGGTACGCACGATGTGCGCTGTGCCACGCCCAATTTCTTTGCGATCACCCAGTACAACCGCAGTTATTTCTACGCGGCTTCGGTGGCCGATCTGGCCACAGAAATCAGCCGGCGCATGTGATACCTAGGCGCCGAACACACCCGTGGACAGGTAGCGGTCGCCGCGATCACAGACAATGAAGACGATGGTGGCATCGCGCACCTGTTGCGCAACACGCAACGCGGCCACAGCAGCACCGGCTGAAGAAATCCCGCCGAAAATGCCTTCTTCGATGGCTAGGCGGCGAGCCATGGTTTCGGCCTGATCCTGGGTGATGGGCTCGAAGGCATCGACTGCGGCGGGCTCGTAGATGCTGGGCTGGTAGGCTTCGGGCCACTTGCGGATGCCCGGTATGTGCGCCCCTTCGGCTGGCTGGGCGCCGATGATGCGGATGGCGGCGTTCTGCTCGCGCAGATAGGCCCCCACCCCCATGATGGTGCCGGTGGTGCCCATGGCACTGACAAAATGCGTAATGCGCCCGCCGGTTTGCTGCCAGATCTCGGGCCCGGTGGTTTCACGATGGGCCCGTGGATTGTCCGCGTTGGAAAATTGGTCGAGCACCCGGCCCCGGCCTTCGGACTGCATGCGCAAGGCGGTGTCGCGTGCGAGTTCCATACCCCCCTGATCGGCGGGGGTCAGTATGAGTTCGGCCCCATAGGCGCGCATGGCATCGCAGCGCTCTTGTGAGGAGTTGTCGGGCATGATGAGGATCATGCGGTAGCCGCGCACCGCCGCGGCCATGGCCAGTGCGATGCCGGTGTTGCCGCTGGTGGCTTCGATGAGCGTATCGCCCGGGCGGATTTCACCGCGTTTTTCGGCACCCTGGATCATGTACATGGCCGCCCGGTCCTTGACCGAACCCGCAGGATTGTTGCCTTCGAGCTTGGCCAGCACCACATTGCCGTGCTCCGTGGCTGCCCGGCCCGGCAGCCTTTGCAGGCGCACCAGCGGTGTGTGCCCGATGATGTCTTCGATGGTGAGATAGGTATCCATGCACCAGATCATACACCGCGCCGCAGTGCATGCGGCCCGGCGTGCGTGCACGCACGGCACCGGGCCTGGCCACGCCGGGTTTCAACGACCAGCGGGCGCCCGCATGGCCGTACCCGAAGTGCCCGGTGCAGAAACACCCGCAGCGCCAGGCACCCCGGCCTGGCCGGCAGCAGGGCCCGTCGGGCCGATGCTCAGGCCGGCGGCCTGCAGCGCCCGCGCGCGGCGCGGGCCAATGCCCTTGACCCGGTCGGAAAGATCATCGAAAGAATCGAACTGGCCGCCCCGTTGACGTTCTTCGAGAATGATCTGCGCCGTCTTGGGGCCAATGCCACGGATGGCGCGCAACTCGTCCAGGGTGGCCGAGTTCAGGTCTGTGGCCAGCGCACATGCAGACCAGGCCAATGCAGCCAGGCCGGCCGCCATGCAGGCACTGCGGGATCTGATGCGACGCGCAGTGCGCATGCCGCTGGCGCGGAACACCGGATTCTCGAGCGGCCTGGCCACGGTGTCATGCAGAAAGGGATTCATGATCGTCTCCTGTTGAAAGGTCCGATCATCATGCCAGCGCATGCCCGACGGCAGCCGCCCCCTGCAACGGCTTTGGCACAAGGTACAACTACGGCGCGGCAGGATCCGCACACAGCTGGCCACGCGCCAGCAATGCATCCACGTAGCGCGCCACCCCGGTCTGCACATCCATGAACCCGGCCTCATGGCCCGTGGCACGCAAGCGCCGGATATCGGCACAGGTGTGACTCTGATAGCGCCCCTTGAGGTCTTCGGGAAACTCGACGTACTGCAGTTGCCCGCCCGCCACCATCTCGGCAAGACTCAATGCCTCCAGGCCCTGGTGCCGGCGCAGCGCATTGACGACCGTGCTGGCCACGTCGTTGAAATCCTGGGCACGGCCCGTGCCGCAATTGAAGACCCCGGAATGCTCTGGATGGTCGAGAAAATGGAGATTCACGCGCACCACGTCATCGACGTGGATGAAGTCCCGCTGCTGGCCACCGTCGGCGTAACCATCCCAGCCCCCGAACAGGCGCACCTGCCCCTGGGCCACGTACTGGTTCATGTTGTGGAAGGCCACCGAGGCCATGCGTCCCTTGTGCTGTTCGTTCGGACCATACACATTGAAGTAGCGCAGGCCCACGGCCGGCGCCCGCAAGCTGCCCAGGCGGCGACGCAACACCTGGTCGAACAACAGCTTGGAATACCCATAGACGTTGAGCGGCTTCTCGCAGCCAGGGTCTTCACGGTACCCGGGCCCGGCGCCGTAGACCGCAGCCGATGAGGCGTAGATGAACGGGACCGCATGCCGCTGGCAGTACTCGAACAGTTCGAGCGTGACGCGGTAATTGTTGTCCATCATGAAGTGCCCGTTGCGCTCGGTCGTATCCGAACAGGCCCCCTGATGGAACACGGCTGCCGGCCGGGGCAAGGTTCCGGCATGCACGCGCTGACGGAACTCGTCTTTGTGGAGATAGTCGCTGATGTGACCCGCCGCAAGATTCAGAAACTTGTCGCCATCGGTCAGGTCATCCACCGCCAGGATGTCGTCAAACCCACGCGCGTTCAGGCCACGCACCAGATTGCTGCCTATGAAGCCCGCGGCTCCGGTCACGATGATCATGATGCCAACTCCTCTGCTGTCACAATGGACGTCCCCAGCTTGCCCACCACGATGCCGCCGGCACGATTGGCCCATGCCACGGCCTCGGGCCAGCCCAGCCCCGCAGCCCGGGTCACGGCCACGGTGGCCAATACCGTGTCGCCGGCCCCGGAGACATCGAAGACTTCGTGCGCCTGGGCATCCACGTGTGTGCGCCCGGCCGCGGTATAGAGTGTCATGCCCTGCTCCGAACGGGTGATCAGCAGGGCCTCGAGCCCCAACTGGCCGCGCAGGGACTGGGCGCGCCGGGTGAGATCGCCCTCGGATTCCCAGCGCCCCACGGCATCGCGCATCTCGCTCTGGTTCGGGGTGACCATGGCGGCACCCCGATAGCGGGGATACCGATCCCCTTTGGGATCGACCAGCACCGGTACGCCTTGCGCCCTGGCCAGGGCAATCACCGATTCGACCCGGGCCAGCGTGCCCTTGGCGTAATCGGACAGGACCAGAAGATCCACCTGCTCGAGCACCGGGCGCAGGCTTTCCTGCATGGCATCGAGTGCCGTCGCGCTGGGCCCCTGCTCGAAATCCACCCGCAGCATCTGCTGCTGGCGGCCCAGAACCCGCATTTTCAGTGTCGTTTCCATACCCTGCGGATCTTCGAGCACACTGTCGTGAACGCCGGCTTCGCGCAACATGGCCCGCACCCGCGCACCCGGTTCATCGGCGCCCACGATACCCAGCAGGGACACCTGCGCACCCAGCGCAGCGACGTTGCGCGCCACGTTGGCCGCCCCCCCCAGGCGGTCCTCGCGCCGGGCGACTCGCACCACGGGCACCGGCGCTTCGGGGGAGATGCGCTCGACTTCGCCGAACCAGTAGCGGTCGAGCATGATGTCACCCATGACCAGAATCCGGGCAGCGCGCGCGCGTTCGAGCGGAAAGGGACGCAAAACAGGGTTCATTGGAGTTCTTCGAGTCGGCGCGGGCGGTAGGTTTCCCAGACATTGCAGCCAGGACACTGCCAATAGAAGCGTCGTGCCTCGAACCCGCATTGGCTGCAGGCGTAACGATCGAGACGCTGGCTGTGCTTGTGGATCAGACTGCGCAACAAGCCCAGATCGGCGCCAGGCACGAGCCCATCGGACGTGGCCGATTCGCCCTGGGCCAGTTCGACCTCGAGCAGGCGGTCCAGGCCGAGCAGCGACGGGTGCGCGCGCAGGACCTCGCGCGCGAAGACCCAGGCCCGGGCAGGCCCCTGCTGCGTGCGCAAGGCCCGAAATACCACGTTGAACAAATCCAGTGTTGGCTGTGCCCTGTACTGCAGCAGCAGCAGTTCCAGCCCTTCCTGGGCACGCCCCAGGGCCGTGAAGCATTCCAGCAGCGGCTGGGCGATCAGGCCGGCGAATTCCGGCGCACGATCCAGCACTGCCGAAAGGCTGGCCCTCTGCCCTTCCAGATCGCCCTGTGCCACGGCCCATTCGGCCCGCAGCATGTGAATGCGGGCCACGGAGGCCGGACTGCCCCCCGTTTGACGAGCGGCGTTCTCGGCCGCATCCAGTGCCCGGTCTGCCTCATCGATCAGCGCAGGGTGCGCCTCGAGGAAGACACAGGCCTGCTCGCAGTGGTAATGCGCCAGTTGCGGCACGGGCTCTTGCACCCGTGCATGCAGTTGCTGCACCGCTTCGATCGCGCGCGGCCAGTTGTGTTCGGACTCGTGGATGCGGATCAGGGCCCGCAGGGCATCCAGGGCGTGGCGCGTGGGCAGCACGGCTTCAAAACCCATTTCAGCCCGGTCGAACATGCCCGCCTTGAGAAAATCACGCGCCAGTTCGAGCTGGGCGTTCTCACGCTCGCCCAGCGGCAGATCTTCTCGGGACAGCAGGCTCTGGTGCACGCGGATCGCGCGCTCGATTTCACCCCGGCGCCGAAACAGGCTGCCCAGTGCAAAATGCAGTTCGGTCGTTTCGGGGTCCAGCTTGGCCACCTCGATGAAGGCATCGATCGCCCGATCGGGCTGCTCGTTGAGCAGGAAATTCAACCCCTTGAAATAGGAATCCGGCAGGTTGCGGGTCTCGGACAGCATCTGGCGAAAGTCGAACCGCGCGGCGAGCCAGCCCAGCCCGAACAGCACGGGCACGAAAATCAGCCACCAGGGCTCGAAATCCAAATCGACCTCCGATCAGAGCGGTGCCAGGGGTGTTGCCGTTTCGGACAGGCTGGCCGCCGACACCGGCTCGGAGGACGCTGCACCCGCTGCGGGCCGGCCGGACAGTTCTGCGCGCAAACGGGCCGCCTCACGACGCAGGCGATGCACTTCACGGCGCCTGCGCAGCAGCGCCATGGCCGCCATGAGCAGACCGAACAGCACCCCCAGGACAAACGCCGACAGCATGACCACGATGAGAGGCACCTGAGGAATCACCTGATCGGCAAAAAAGCCAACGTCGACCGGGCCGGTATTCTTGAGCGCGAACAGCAACACGATGACGAAAACGACCAGGCGCAGAATCCAGACCAGATAGCGCATGAGACTGAGCTCCATGAGATGATCGTGCCATTGTAAGGGGAAAGGCACCCCGGCTGGCGCAGTCGCCCGCCGACACAGCCGGCTGCGTGCCCCCACCCGTCGGTGCGGCCAGCGGGCGCATGCAGCCGGTTTCCGGTACGCGTCGGCAGGCTAGTATCCGCCCACCTTGCGGTCGAACAGGACAGCCTGCTTCGGGCCGGCGGGCGGATCGTCAGGGGCCTGATCGACCTTCTCGCGCAGTTCTTTACCGGGCTTGAAGTGGGGTACCCGCTTGGCCGGGACCTGCACGAGTTCACCCGAACGGGGGTTGCGCCCCAGACGCGGCTGCCGATTCGAAAGCGAAAAACTGCCAAACCCGCGGATTTCGATGCGTTGGCCCTGAGCCAATGCCAGGGCCATTGCATCGAGCACCGTGCGCACCGCCAGATCCATATCGCGAATCGACAACTGCGCATGACGCTCGGCCAGCGTCGCGATGAGTTCGGACTTGGTCAGGCCCGACATCAGTCGTCGCGCTGCTGATCGAGCTTGGCCTTGAGCAGGGCGCCCAGATTGGTCGTGCCCGAGGACGCACTCGCTTCGGTCATGCGCTGGATGGTCTCGGCCGTCTCGGCGTTGTCGCGTGCCTTGATCGACAACTGGATCGAGCGCGCCTTGCGATCGATGTTGATGATCATGGCCTCGACGGTGGTGCCTTCTTGCAGGACCGTCGTGGCATCCTCGACGCGGCCGGCAGAGATCTCGCCCGCGCGCAGATAGCCTTCGACATCGACCGACAGCGTGACCACGGCCCCCCTGGGTTCGACCGATTTGATGACCCCGCTGACCACTGCGCCCTTGTCGTAGGTGGCCACGAAGTTGTTGAAGGGATCGCCCTCGAGCTGTTTGATGCCCAGGGAGATGCGTTCCTTGTCGGTATCGATGCCCAGCACGATGGTCTCGATTTCTTCGCCCTTGCGGAAGTTGCGCACCGCCTCGTCGCCCGAATCGGACCAGGAGATATCGGACAGGTGCACCAGGCCATCGATACCGCCAGGCAGGCCGACAAACACGCCAAAGTCGGTGATCGACTTGATCGCACCGCGCACCTTGTCGCCACGCTTGAAGTTGGTGGAGAAATCTTCCCAGGGATTGGGGCGGCACTGCTTCATGCCCAGCGAGATCCGGCGACGGTCTTCGTCGATTTCGAGGACCATGACTTCGACTTCCTCGCCCAGCGTGACCACCTTGCGCGGATCGACGTTCTTGTTGGTCCAGTCCATCTCGGACACGTGCACCAGCCCTTCGATGCCGTCTTCGACTTCGACGAACGCACCGTAATCGGTCAGGTTGGTGACCTTGCCGAACAGGCGTGTGCCTTGCGGATAGCGACGGCTCAGGCCGATCCAGGGGTCTTCGCCCAGCTGTTTGACCCCCAGCGAGACCCGCTGCTTTTCCTGGTCGAACTTGAGCACCTTGGCCTCGATGTCCTGGCCCACTTGCAGGACCTCGGACGGGTGGCGTACACGGCGCCAGGCCATGTCGGTAATGTGCAGCAGGCCGTCGATACCGCCGAGATCGACAAAGGCGCCATAATCGGTGATGTTCTTGACGACACCCTTGACAATGGCCCCTTCGTGCAGGGTCTCGAGCAGCTTTTCGCGTTCTTCGCCCATGCTGGCCTCGAGCACGGCACGCCGCGACAGCACGACGTTGTTGCGCTTGCGATCGAGCTTGATGACCTTGAACTCGAGGGTCTTGCCTTCGTATGGCGTGGTGTCCTTGACAGGGCGCAGATCGACCAGGGAGCCCGGCAGAAAAGCCCGGATCGCGTTGGTCATGACGGTGAGGCCGCCCTTCACCTTGCCGGTGATGGTGCCATTGACCAGTTCACCCGACTCGAGCGCCTGTTCGAGTTGCAGCCAGGCCGACAGGCGCTTGGCCCGATCCCGGGACAGCACGGTATCGCCGTAGCCGTTTTCGAGCGAATCGATCGCGACCGACACAAAATCGCCATCTTCGACTTCGAGTTCGCCCTGGTCATTGAGGAACTCTTCGAGGGGGATATAGGCCTCTGATTTGAGGCCGGCGTTGACCACGACAAAGTTGTGGTCGACGCGCACGACTTCGGCCGAGATGACCTCGCCCGAACGCATGTTCTGGTTCTTGATGCTGGCCGCAAAGAGATCGGCAAAGCGTTCGCCGCCCAGGGCAGCTTCAGTGTTGAGGGTGGACATGAAAAAAAATCCGTAAGCCTGAATGAGGCAACACACCGGACAAAGTGCCGGTGGAGTCAGAAAAACCCTGCAGCGCAGCTGGCAGGCTACGCAGCAAGCCCACGTGCCCGGCACAGGCCGAGCACTTGTTGCACCACGGATTCGACCCCGAGATGGGACGAATCCACGATGACGGCATCATGCGCAGCCACAAGCGGCGCATGCGCCCGACCCCGATCACGCAGATCACGCAACCGAAGGTCTTCCAAAAGGTCGGTAATGTTAACCGAAATCCCTTTTTCGATCAACTGCTTATGTCGTCTTTCGGCACGTATCGCGACATCGGCATCGAGAAAAACCTTGAGCGCGGCGTCAGGGAACACCACCGTACCCATGTCGCGCCCATCGGCCACCAGGCCAGGTGGCGCCCGAAAGCTGCGCTGGCGCTCGAGAAGGGCTGCGCGCACTTCGGGCCATGCAGCCACCCGCGAGGCCAGCACGCCGATTGCTTCCGTACGGATGTCATCACCCACCGGCAAATCACCCAGGAACACCTGCCCGTCTTCGAAACGGGCATCCAGCCCGCGTGCCTGGCTGGCCGCCTGCCGTGCATCGGAGCCATCTCCACCCGCCTGCTGCACCGCCAGGGCCGTGAGGCGATACAGCGCGCCGCTGTCGAGTACGTGCCAGCCCAGCGCTTGCGCGACATGGCGCGCAATCGTGCCCTTGCCGGACGCCGTCGGGCCATCGATGGTGATCACCGGAACCGCAGAATCTCCAGAGTGCATGGCAAGCCCCTGCCCCTTCAGGCCGTGTCGAATGAAGCGGCCGGGCCGGACACCAGACGCTGAAAATCATCAAAATAGCCCGGATACGTCTTGGACACGCAGCCGGGATCCAGCACGGTCACGGGCACCGGCCCGAAACTGGCCAGGGAAAAACACATGGCCATGCGGTGGTCATCGTAGGTCTGGATCTCTGCGGCACGCCATCGATCGCGTTCGAGCGGATACACCGTGAGCCAGTCTTCACCCGCCACCGCGTGGGCTCCAAGCCTGCCAAGCTCGGCCTGCATGGCGGCAATGCGGTCGGTTTCCTTGACCCGCCAGCTGCCAATGTTGCGCAAACGACAGGGGCCATCGGCATACAGCGCCAGAACGGCAGCGGTCATGGCCGCATCCGGGATCTGGTTGAAGTCCAGATCGAACGCACGCAGCTGTTCTCCAAAAGCGACGGATACGCCACGCACCGTCATCGCGTGGGGTTCGCGCATGACTTCAGCCCCCATGGCCTCGATCACCTCGGCAAATGCCACATCACCCTGCACACTGTCCGTACCCACGCCTTCGATACGTACCGGGCCGCCGGCAATGGCCCCCAGGCCCAGGAAATAGGACGCCGATGACGCATCCCCTTCGATCGGCAGACTGGCCACTGGCCGGTAGGCCACGCCAGCGGGGATCTCGAAGCGCTGCCAGTCGACATTGCGCACCGTCACACCGAAACGCGCCATCAGATCCAGCGTGATGCGGATGTAGGGTTGCGAAATCAGGGGTCCATCGAGTTCGATGACCACGGGTTGTGCAGCGGCTGCGGCAAGAATCGGCGCCGCCATGAGCAATGCCGTGAGGAACTGGCTGGAGACCGTGGCCCGCACGCGTACGGTTTGGCGGGCATCGGGCTGCCCCGTGCGGATGCGCAATGGTGGATAGCCTTCCTGGCCTTCGTACTCGATGACGCAGCCCATGCCCCGCAGTGCCTGCACCAGGTCACCCACCGGGCGTTCATGCATGCGCGGCACACCGGCCAGGCGGTAATCGCCGCCCATCAGCGCCAGCGCTGCCGTCAGGGGCCGCATGGCCGTACCGGCGTTGCCGAGAAACAGATCGGCCTGCCGCACGGGCCAGCGTGGGCCGCCGCGTACCTGCACGGCATCGCGCCCGACAGGGGTGATCTCGAGGCCCAGGGTACGCAAGGCCGCAAGCATCACGCGCGTGTCATCGGAGTCGAGCAGGCCGGCAAGGCCCGTGCGCCCCTGTGCGAGTGCAGCCAGCAGCAGCGCACGATTCGACAGGCTCTTGGAGCCGGGCAATGAAACCGTACCACGGGCCTGCGTCACCGGGGGCAAGAACAGGGATGGCGTCGTCATTCGTCGGGATTCCTGCCGCCCCAGAAGCGCCGTGCCAGGGCGGCCTGCTCGAGCAGGGCCTCGAGGGCTTCGGGGTCGGATGGGTCCTGCAGGCTGGCGCGCAGCTGCTGCAGGACATGCATGAATTCATCCAGTTCGCCCAGCACGGCTGTGCGATTGGACAGGAAGATGTCGCGCCAGACTTCGGCCGAGCCCGCGGCAATCCGGGTAAAGTCGCGAAAACCGGTGCCTGCGAGATTGAGGCGCACATCGGCATCACCCGAGCGCACCACCTGTGCCATATAGGCGGCTGACAGAAAATGGGGCAGGTGGCTGATCGAGGCCAGCGCGCGATCATGCGCCTCGGGCGTCATGAGCTGCACCCGCGCCCCACAGGCTTCCCAGATGCGGATCAGGTGATGCAGCTGCACCCCGGGCGTGTCCTCGAAGGGCGTCAGCACCACCTTGCGCCCATGAAAGAGCATGGCGTCAGCGGCTTCCGGGCCCGCCATTTCAGACCCGGCAATCGGGTGCCCCGGGATGAACTGCCTGCTGCGCGCCCCCAGATGGCTGCGGGCCATCCGGGCGACATCCTGCTTGGTGCTGCCGGCGTCGGTGATCAAGGTCTGTTGGCGCAGCAGGGGAGCCAGGCGCCGCAGCACATCTGCCATGGCGCGTATGGGCGTGGCCAGAAGGATCAGGTCGGCGCGCGCAGCCGCCTGATCGAGCTCGACCACTTCGTCGATCAGGCCCAGTTCGCGGGCACGCTGCAGCGCGGCGGGCGTGCGCCCGACCCCCAGGACCCGACCGACCTGCCCCACGCGGCGCAGCGCCGCGGCAAACGAGCCACCGATCAGGCCGGTGCCAACGACAGCCAGAACCGGCACCAGGGGCACAGGGTGTCCACTCATGCAGCCAGTGCAGCGCCAAGCGCTTCGAGCAGGCGCGCATTTTCATGCGTCAGGCCCACGGTGACCCGCAGGTGCTCGGGCAGGCCATCCGCCGCCACCGGGCGCACGATGACCCCCTGACGCAGCAGATGCTCATGCACGCGGGGTGCATCCCCCACCCGAACCAGCACGAAATTGGTATGGCTGGGTACGTATTCGAGCCCGAGGGCCGCAAAGCCGTCCTGGAGCTGTATGCGCCCTTCGCGGTTGAGCGCGTGGGAACGCAGCAGGAAATCGGTGTCGTCCAGGGCCACCCGGGCCGCAAGCTGAGCCAGCACGTTGACGTTGAACGGCTGGCGCACGCGGTTGAGCATGTCGGTCAGGGCGGGCTGGGCCAGCGCATACCCCACGCGCAGGCTGGCCAGGCCGTAGGCCTTGGAAAAGGTACGCGTCACGATCAGGTTCGGGTACTGCCTGACCCAGGCCGTGCTGTCGAACTGCTCGTCGGGCTCGAGATACTCGTTGTAGGCCTCGTCGATCAGGACCGTCAACCCGGATCCATGCCGCTGCCATGCGGTTTCGAGAAATCCGGCGAGTTCTGCCGCCGGCACGTGGGTGCCCGTCGGGTTGTTGGGATTGGCAATGAACAGCAGGCGCGTGTCGGGCGCGATGGCCTGCAGCATGGCGGGCAGATCATGGCCGTAGCCGCGTGTCGGCACCTCGATGTGGCGCGCGCCACGAGCCTGAGTGGCGAGACTGTAGACCACAAAGGCGTGCGCCGCATAGACGGCCGAGGTCTGGCCATCGAGCAGGGCCAGTGAAGCCAGTTCGAGCAGGTCGTTCGAGCCATTGCCCAGGGTGATCCAGTTTTGTGGCACCTGATGGCGCTCGGCCAGTGCCTGCTTGAGATCGAAGCCATTGGCATCCGGATAACGCCCCTGCAGGGCACCTGCGGCCTGCCCCAGGGCTTCGCGCACGCGCCCCGAGCAGCCCAGCGGGTTTTCATTGGACGCCAGCTTGATGATGTCGGCCGGGTCCAGGCCGTATTCGCGCGCCAGTTCTTCTATGGGCTTGCCGGGCTGGTAGGGCGCCAGGGCCTGCACATGATCCAGGGCCGGGACTGCTGACATGATGACACCTCATTGTTTGGGGTAGGACCCCAGCACCTTGAAAAAAGCGACCTGCTGGCGCAGTTCGGCCAATGCCCTGGCGACAGGCTCATCGGCACGGTGCCCCAGCACATCCACGTAGAAATAGTATTCCCATTGCCCGGTACGGGCCGGACGCGATTCGAGCCGTGTCATGGACACCCCGTGGCGCGACAGCGGCGCCAGCATTTCGTAGACGGCACCGGCGCGATTGGGCACCGCCACCACCAGACTGGTCTTGTCGTCTCCGGTGGGCCCGGCATCGAATGCCCCGACCGCAACGAAACGGGTCTGGTTCTGGGGATCGTCCTGGATGCCACTGACCACTGCGCTGAGGCCCCAGGCCGCCGCCGCCGCATCGCCGGCAATCGCTGCACAGCTGGCATCGTCGGAAGCCATGCGGGCGGCCTGCGCGTTGCTGGCCACCGGCAGGCGCTCGAGTTCCGGATGATTGCGGCTCAGCCAGCTCTGGCACTGCGCCAGCGCCTGGGGATGCCCGAGGACCTTGGTGACCCCCTCGAGCCCACCGGTGGATGTCAGCAGATTGTGATGAATGCGTATGGTGCGCTCACCCAGCACCTTCAGGGATGAATGCAGCAGCAGGTCCAGGCTGCGGTTGACCGCCCCTTCGGAGGAATTTTCGACCGGTATCATGCCGACATCCGCCTGCCCGGCCTCGACCGAGCGAAAGACCTCGTCGAAGGACTCGCAGCGCAGGCCGGTGATGAAATGGCCGAAATGCTCGTGGGCCGCCTGCTCGGAGAATGACCCCTGAGGGCCCAGGTAGGCGACCGTCAGAGTGCTTTCAAGGCCCCGGCAGGTGGATATGATCTGCCCCCAGATGGCGGCGACCGCGGCCTCCGGCACCGGGCCCCGGTTGAGCGCCTGAAGGCGCCGGATGACGAGCGATTCGCGCTCGGGCTTGAGAATCGGGCCGCTGGCATCGAAGCGCTGCTTGGCCTGCCCGACTTCGAGGGCCGCCTGGGCACGCTGGTTGAGCAGTTCGAGTATGCGTTCATCGAGTTCATCGATGCGGTCGCGCAAGGGCTCGAGCTGGGCCAGCAGACGCTCATCCATGGCGCGCCTCGAAATCACGCATGAACGCCACCAGCGCCTGGGCACCCGCCAGCGGTGTCGCGTTGTACAGCGACGCCCGCATGCCACCCACCGACTTGTGCCCCTTGAGCGCCAGCAGGCCGGCCGCTTCGGACTCCGCGAGAAACAGCGCTTCGAGCGCCGTATCGCGCAGGCGAAAGGGGATGTTCATGCGCGAGCGCACAGGGGGATGGATCGGATTCACATAGAGGGCCGACTGGTCGATGTACGAATACAGAAGCTGCGATTTGGCGCTGCTGGCTGCATCCATGGCCGGCACGCCCCCCTGCTCGAGCAGCCATTTGAACACCAGGCCGGTGATATAGATGCCATAGGTAGGCGGGGTGTTGAACATCGAATCCGCGGCTGCCACCTGGGCAAAATCGAACACCGACGGGCAACACCCCGTGGCATGCCCGAGCAGATCCCTGCGAATGATGACCAGCGTGACCCCCGCGGAGCCGGCATTTTTCTGGGCGCCGGCATACACCATGCCCAGGCGCGAGAAATCGATCGCCCGGGTCAGGATGTTGGAGGACATGTCGACCACCAGCGGCACATCGGGGCAGCCCAGCTGCGCGAGATCGGGCAGGTCTGGCAGCTCGACCCCGCCGATGGTCTCGTTGGCGCACACGTGCAGATAGGCGGCGTCTGCGCGGATGCGCCATTGTTCGGGCCCGGGCATCCAGCACCAGGCCTCGTAGGCCTGCCCGTCGATCTGCGCCGCGGCTTCGGCGGTCGCGGCCAGCGCCATGTCACCATAACGCCGGGCCTCGTTCCAGGACTTGCGCGACCAATGCCCGGCCACCACGTAATCGGCCATGGCCGGCCCGTGACGCTGGGCGAGATTCATCGGGATCAGTGCGTTCTGGGCCGAGGCCCCCCCCTGCATGAAGAGCACCGCGAAATCATCCGGCACCGCAAGCAAAGTACGCAGATCGGCCTCGGCCTCGTCGCGGATGCGGCCAAATGCCTTGCTGCGATGGCTCATTTCCATGACCGACAGGCCGGCCCCGTGCCAGTCGGCCATTTCGGCAGCCGCCTGCTGCAATACCGCCAACGGCAGGGCCGAAGGGCCCGCTGAAAAATTGTAGGGGCGATTCATGAACCACCCCCGGCAGACGGACCCTCGGGACCTTCGGGGCCATCGTCTTCGGGGCCGCTTTCTTCAGCACCGCCTTCCCCGGGACCACCTTCCTGGGCGCCACCATCTTCGGGACCGTCACCTTCGGCGCCACCGTGTTCGGGACCATCCGATGCCGGCGCGCCAGCCTGCGGGCCGCGCCCGCCAGGCGGCATGACGGGCCCGTCAGGGCCACCCGCGCCACTGCCGCCATCAGGGGCCTCGGGCAGTTCGGCGGCATCGGGCCCATCGAGTTCATCGGCATCGCTTTCGGCCACCCGCTGCACACCGGAGAGGCGGCAGTCGTCATCGACCTGGATCAGCGTCACGCCCTGGGTGGCCCGGCCCATTTCGCGCACTTCGGACACCCGGGTCCGCACCAGCACCCCAGCCGTCGTGATGAGCATGATTTCGTCGGCGGGCCGCACCAGCACCGCCCCGACCACCTTGCCGTTGCGCGCCGAGGTCTGAATGGCAATCATCCCCTTGGTGCCGCGATTGTGACGGGTGTATTCCACAATGGGCGTGCGCTTGCCAAAGCCGTTCTCGGTGGCGGTGAGCACCCCCTGGGTTTCGTCTTCGGCCACCAGCAGCGCAATCACCGACTGGCCTTCATCGAGCGCCATGCCGCGCACGCCGCGTGCCGTGCGACCCATGGGGCGTACGTCGTTCTCATCGAAGCGCACCGCCTTGCCCGCATCGGAAAACAGCATGACGTCATGCGCGCCATCGGTCAGTTTGGCTCCGATCAGGAAGTCGCCCTCATCGAGCCCGACGGCGATGATCCCCGCCTTGCGCGGATTGGAAAAATGCGACAGCGGCGTCTTCTTGACCGTACCCTGCGAGGTGGCCATGAAGACGAACTGGTCTTCGGCAAAGCCCTTGACGGCCAGCACCACGGTGATGGTTTCGCCATCGACCAGAGGGAACATATTGACGATGGGCCGGCCACGGGCGTTGCGAGACCCCTGCGGGACTTCCCAGACCTTGAGCCAGTACACCCGGCCGTGATCCGAGAAACAGAGCAGGTGGTCATGCGTGTTGGCAATGAAGAGCTGGTCGACCCAGTCGTCTTCCTTGGTGGTGGTGGCCTGCTTGCCACGCCCGCCACGCCGCTGGGCGCGGTATTCGGACAGCGGCTGGCTCTTGATGTAGCCGCTGCGCGACAGGGTCACCACCATGTCCATGGGCGTGATCAGGTCTTCGGTCTCGAGCTCGGTGGCGTTGAATTCGATCTCTGCGCGCCGGGCATCCTTGACGGGATCCGAGAATTCGGCCGCAATCGCCTCGAGTTCCTGGGCAATGATTTCGGTGACCCGCTCGGGGCGCGCCAGAATGTCGAGCAGGTCGGCAATGGTATCCATGATGTCGCGGTACTCGGCCACGATCTTGTCCTGCTCGAGGCCGGTCAGGCGCTGCAGGCGCATGTTGAGGATTTCCTGCGCCTGGACTTCGGACAGGCGGTACAGGCCATCGGCCTGCAGGCCGTACTGCGGCTCGAGGCCTTCGGGGCGGTAGGCGGCCCGCCCGCCGGATTCGGCATCGGCGTCGGCCCGCGCCAGCATCTCGCGCACCAGCGAAGAATCCCAGCGGCGCTGCATGAGCACCTCGCGGGCGATCGGGGGCGTGGCGGCCGCCTTGATGATGGCGATGAAGTCATCGATATTGGCCAGCGCCACGGCCAGCCCCTCGAGCACATGCGCGCGATCACGCGCCTTGCGCAACTGGAACAGCGTGCGCCGAGTGACGACCTCGCGCCGGTGCAGCAGGAAGTACTGCACCATCTGCTTGAGATTGAGCAGCCGGGGCTGGCCATCGACCAGCGCCACCATGTTCATGCCGAAGGTTTCCTGCAGCTGCGTGTTCTTGTAGAGGTTGTTGAGCACGACCTCGGGGACTTCACCCCGCTTGAGCTCTATGACCAGGCGCATGCCGTCCTTGTCGGACTCGTCGCGGATGTCGGAGATGCCTTCCAGGCGCTTTTCGTTGACCAGTTCGGCAATGCGCTCCTGCAGGGACTTCTTGTTGACCTGGTAGGGGATGGCATCGACGATGATGGCCTGCCGATGGCCGCGGTCGAGGTCCTCGAAGTGGACCCGGGCGCGCATGATCACCCGGCCACGCCCCGTACGATAGCCTTCGCGCACCCCGGCAATGCCGTAGATGATGCCGCCCGTGGGAAAATCGGGGGCCGGAATGCGCTCGATGAGCTCGTCGAGCGTGCAATCGGGGTTGTACAGGCAGTGCAGGCAACCGGCCACCACCTCGGCCAGATTGTGCGGTGGAATGTTGGTGGCCATGCCCACTGCAATCCCCGCACTGCCATTGACCAGCAGATTGGGCAGGCGTGATGGCAGCAGCAGGGGTTCCTGTTCGCTGCCGTCGTAGTTGGCGCCAAAGTCGACCGTGTCCTGGTCGATATCCGCCAGAAGCTCGTGGGCAATGCGGGCCAGACGCACTTCGGTATACCGCATGGCCGCCGCGTTGTCACCGTCGATGGAGCCAAAGTTGCCCTGCCCGTCGACCAGCATGTAGCGCAGGGAGAAATCCTGCGCCATGCGCACGATGGTATCGTAGACCGCCGAATCACCATGCGGATGGTATTTACCGATCACATCACCGACGATGCGCGCCGACTTCTTGTAGGGCCGGTTCCAGTCGTTGTTGAGCTCGTGCATGGCAAACAATACGCGCCGGTGCACAGGCTTGAGCCCGTCGCGCACATCGGGCAGGGCACGCCCGACGATCACGCTCATTGCATAATCGAGATAACTGCGCCGCATCTCGTCTTCAAGCGAGATCGGCAGAGTCTCTTTGGCGAATGAATCCATGTTGTGTCCGAAAAAACCAGCAGGCAAGGGTCTAGGGCTGCCATGAGCCAATCGCTGATTCTATCATTCGCGCCCCGGATGCATGGCCCCATCGCCGTGCACACCCGCATGCCGGTCACCCCGTCCACATCGTTGCAAAAAACCCACATTTGTCAAGACATCGCCCCTGAAAACACCGACAAGGCAGCCTTCCGGTCGTGGAACACTTAACCTCTACACTGCAAATGTCATAAGATTTCGGCTAACACGCATAAAAACCCGGCACAAAGCCAAGCATTTCGACCAGACATTGCTATACTTAAGGCGTTCTTTCGATATGCGGCGGGGGTTCGCTGCGGTCACTTTCAAGCATCATGCTCAAACGAGGAGAAACATGAACAAACCCTCCAAAATCGCTATTGGACTCGCCATCGCTGCCATGGCTGCCGTCGGCACCGCCTCGGCTCACGATAACTGGGTCAACGTCGACGGCCATGTATGGAAAGACGCGAGTGGCGAAAACTGCTGGCGCGATGCATTCTGGACGCCGGCCACTGCAGCCAATGAATTCTGCGGTCTGCCCGTCGCTGCCGCCCCCGTGGTCGCCCCCGTGGCCAGCAAGGTGGTCATCAACGCCGACACATTCTTCGACTTCGACAAATACAATCTGAAGCCCGAAGGCAAGCAGGTCCTCGACCAGGTTGCCCAGCAGGCCAAGGCCATCAACCTCGAAACCGTGATCGCCGTCGGTTACACCGACTCCATCGGTACCCAGGAATACAACCTGGGCCTGTCCGAGCGCCGTGCCAATACGGTCAAGCAATACCTGATCGGCCAGGGCATCCCGGCTGACCGCATCTACACCGAAGGCAAGGGCAAGCTCGACCCCATCGCCACCAACAAGACAGCCGCCGGCCGCGCACAGAACCGTCGCGTCGAAATCGAGATCGTCGGTACCCCGCGGCAGTAAACACGCCACCTGCCACGCATCCAGCCACGTGGCTCACGTGGCGGATACAATGGGGCTCCCGCTGGAGCCCCATTTCATTTTTCAGGGTCAATGCCATGCCGTCGACTCATACGCCGTCCGCCAATGTCCATGCCGCCGAAATCGACAAGTTCAGCGCGCTGGCCAGCCACTGGTGGGACCCCGAAGGCCAGCTGAAGACCCTGCACGACATCAACCCCCTGCGGCTCGACTGGATCCGCCAGCAGGCCGGCCCGTTGCAGGGGCTGAAAATCCTCGACGTGGGCTGCGGGGGGGGTCTGCTGGCCGAAGCCATGGCCGCCGAAGGCGCACAGGTCACCGGCATCGACCTGTCTGCCCAGGCGCTGCAGATTGCGCGCCTGCACGGTCATGAATCGGGCATTCAGGTCCACTACGAACACAGCAGCGCCGAAGACTGGGCGCAGGCCCATGCCGGCACCCATGACGTCGTCACCTGCATGGAACTCCTCGAACACGTGCCCGATCCGGCCTCGGTCGTGCATGCCTGCGCCACACTGGCGCGGCCCGGGGGCCTGGTCTGCTTCTCCACCCTGAATCGCAACCCCAAATCCTTCCTGCTCGCCATCGTGGCGGCCGAATATCTGTTGCGCATGCTGCCGCGCGGCACGCACAACTATGAACAATTCATCACGCCCAGCGAGCTGGCCCAGGCGGCCCGCAACGCAGGCCTCGAGGTCACGGCACTGGCCGGCATCGAATACCTGCCGCTGCTGCGCCGCTACACGCTGTCCCCACGCACCGGGGTCAATTATCTGCTGGCGGCTCGGCGCCGCCTGCCCGACTGAACCATGAACCACCTGATTCTCTTCGATTTCGACGGCACGCTGGCCGATACGGCACCCGATCTCGTCGCCACGGCCAATCGCCAGCGCGCCTACCATGGCCTGCCCCCCCTGCCCGATCCCGCCCTCAGGCCGCACGCATCCCAGGGCGCCCGTGGCCTGCTCAAGGCCGCCCTGGGGCTCGAACCCCAGGCCGACACCTACGAGGCCGCACGCCGTCGATTCCTGGATGACTACGCGCAGATCATGCTCGAACAGGCCTGCCTGTTCGCCGGCATCGCCGAACTGCTCGACGAGCTCGAGCAGCACCATCTGGCCTGGGGGATCGTGACCAACAAGTCCGAAGCACTGGCGCGTCCGATTGCGCGCCATCTGGGCATCGAGGCACGCAGCCTGGTCACCGTGGGCGGCGACACCACACCGCACATCAAGCCACACCCCGAGCCCTTGCTGCACGCGGCGCGCCAGGCGCGCATCGAGCCGACGCGCTGCATCTACATCGGCGACGACGAGCGCGACGTGCAGGCCGGCAAGGCGGCCGGCATGGCAACCGTGGCGGCCGCCTACGGCTACGGCACACAGAACGATCCGACCCGCTGGCAGGCCGATGCCATTGCCCAGACCCCGGACGAACTCTGGCCCATCATCCGCCAGTGGGCAACGAAAGGCGCAGCATGAAGCCATGACGGGCCTTCAGCGGGCAGGGGTTGGGCATAAAATGCATCAAGACCAACCACAACAAGGACGTTGATGAAAGCAGACACGATCCGGGCAGGCATCGCCGGCCATGGCAATCTGGGGCGTGGCGTGCAGGCCGCATTGGCCCACAACCCCGACATGCGCCTGGCGGGCATCTTCACCCGACGCGACCCGGCCAGCCTGCACCTGCAGGACCCAGCCATACCGGTCTGGCCGCTCGACCAGGCTCAGGCCCACCAGGGCGAGATCGACGTGATGATCCTCTGCGGCGGCTCCAGGCAAGACCTGCCCGAGCAAGGCCCGCAACTGGCCCAATGGTTCAACACGATCGACAGCTACGACAACCATGCCCACATCCCCGAATACTTCGAGGCCATGGACCAGGTCGCCCGGGCACACGGTACCGTATCCATCCTGTCGGTCGGCTGGGACCCAGGGCTGTTCTCGATCCAGCGGCTCCTGGGTGAAGCCGTCCTGCCGCAGGGCGCCACTCATACGTTCTGGGGCAAGGGCCTGAGCCAGGGCCATTCCGATGCCATACGGCGCATCCCCGGGGTGCAGGCCGGCGTGCAGTACACCCTTCCGGTGCCCGCAGCCATCGAGCAGGTACGCGCAGGCCAGCAACCTGCACTGGGTACGCGCCAGAAGCACACTCGCGAATGCTTCGTGGTCGCGGCCGCCGGCGCAGACACCGAGGCCATTCGCCAGGCCATCGTCACCATGCCGGACTACTTCGCGGATTACGATACGACGGTCCACTTCATCACGGCCGAGGCGCTGGCGCGCGACCACGCGGGCATGCCGCACGGGGGCTTCGTGATTCGCAGCGGCCAGACGGCGGCCCAGGAAAACCAGGTGATCGAGTTCTCGCTCAAGCTCGACAGCAACCCCGCCTTCACTGCCAGTGTGCTGGTCGCCTACGCGCGTGCCGCCTGGCGCCTCAGACAGGCCGGCCAGAGCGGCGCACACACGGTCCTGGACATCGCGCCCGGCCTGCTGTCACCGAAGTCTCCGGCACGCCTGCGCAAAGAACTGGTCTGACGCCAGCCACCCGCCATGTCCGAAAACCGCCACCAGAAACACGAAACAACCCGGCCCAGCCTGCCTGCCGAGACCGCCGCGCAGATGCTCGGTTTCTGGAATGCGGCAGGCCCGAAGCGCTGGTTTGCCAAAGACGACGCCTTCGATGCCGCATTTCGGGTGCGCTTTCACGACGCCCACTTCGCAGCGGCCCGGGGTGAACTCGACGCCTGGCTGGCGCAGCCCGATAGCGCGCTGGCGCTGATTCTGCTGCTCGATCAGTATCCACGCAACGCGTTTCGCGATACAGGGCACATGTTTGCCACCGATGGGCTGGCCCTGCGCTGCAGCCGCCAGAGCCTGGCCCAGGGGCATCCCGAACAGATCGCGCCCCAGTTGCGCAACTTCCTGTACCTGCCCTTCATGCACGCCGAAGATCTCGCCGTCCAGGAAGAATCCGTGGCCCTGTACGGGCAGCATGTGCCCGATTCCCTGCAATGGGCCATTCTGCACAGAGACATCATCGCCCGTTTCGGGCGTTTTCCGCACCGCAACCTGGCATTGGGTCGCGACACCACGCCCGAAGAAGCCCGTTTCCTTGCCGAAGGCGGGTTTTCGGGCTGAACCGGCCCCTGGCGCGCCGCCCGCAAACACGCGACCAACTGCCCTGCTGGCAGCAGGGTCGTGCTGGCCCGGCGCAGGCTCGCAGTCTATGATGGAATCCTGCAACAGTTTCTGGAGACCACCATGGCCGACACCCCTATGTACCCGCACCTGAGCGCCGACATCGCGAAAAAACGAGCCGAACTCGCCCCTGAACCCCTGGCGGCCTTCAAGGCCTTCAGCAAGGCGGTGTTTGCCGAAGGGGCGCTCGATGCCCGGACCAAGCAACTGATCGCCGTGGCCGTCGCTCACGTCACGCAATGCCCATACTGCATCAAGGGGCACACCGAAGGCGCCGCACGGGCGGGTGCCAGCGAAGCCCAGATCATGGAAGCCATCTGGGTCGCTGCCGAAATGCGCGCAGGCGGGGCCTATGCGCACTCGGCGCTGGCGCTGCAAACGCTCGCGGAACGCAAGGGCTGAGGCCGCATGCCGGGCGGGCAGGTGCCCGCCACACAAGGCCGCAATGGCAGCCCCCTTGCCAGCGCATGCTACGATAGGCGCCTACCTGTCCCATGACTGTGCTGCGCCATGAACCACACGCCTTCCCGGATTTCCGAACCTTCATCCGCCGCCACGCAGGCCGGTGGCAACGTGGCATTGGTGGTGTACGCCCTGCAGGTTGCGGGCTTCTTTCTGGGCGGGGTCCCTGCCCTGATCGGCATCATCATCAACTACGTCAAGCTGGCTGATGTTCGTGGCACCTGGGTCGAATCCCACTTCCGCTGGCAGATGCGCACATTCTGGTATGGCCTGTTGTGGGGCATACTGGGGGCCTTGCTGACCACCATCTACATCGGTGTGCTGATCCTGGGCATCAACATCGTCTGGGTGATCTACCGCATCGTCAAGGGGTGGCTGCGGCTCAACGACAAGCGGCCCATGTACCAGCCATAGCGGCAGGCCTATGGCACCTTGCCACGCCAGGCATCCGTCGCGAATTTCTCGTGGATCAGGGCCTCGGCCAGAGCCAGTTCGCGCGGGCTCAGAACCCCCGGGCGCAGGCCCGCGCGGCGCCTGAACACATCGACCATCCGGCTGATCAGCACGTCTCGCTCGAGGCCGGTCTGGCTGCGCAGCGGATCGACCCGCTTGGCCGCGGATGTCGTACCCTTGTCGGACAGTTTTTCGCGGCCTATGCGCAAGATCTGCAGCATCTTGTCGGCGTCGATGTCATAGGCCATGGTGACATGGTGCAGCACGGCCTGGCCACGGCGCGCCTGGGCGGCGCCGCCGATCTTGCCGGCATCGGAGGTCATGTCATTGAGCGGTTGATACCACGCGCGTATGCCCACCTCGCCCAGGGCCTCGAGCGCGAATTCATCCATGAAGGCATAGGCCTCTTTGAAGCTCATGCCCTCGACCAGGGCCTTGGGTGCGTAGATCGAATACGTGATCGTGTTGCCGGGCTCGACGAACATGGCACCCCCGCCGCTGATGCGACGCACGATCTGGACCCCATGGCGCTGCGCCGCGGCCTCGTCGACCTCGTTGCGCACCGACTGGAAGATCCCCAGGACCACGGCGGGGCTCGCCCATTCCCAGAAACGCAAGGTGGGAGGCCGGCGACCCGCTGCGACTTCGTCGAGCAGGACCTCGTCGAGTGCCATGTGCTGCAGCGGCTGCAAGGGCTCGGTGCCGACGAGTTGCCAGTCGAAGGCCTGCCAGGCACTGGCGCGATCGGGTGTGGCAATGGTGCTCATGACAAGGCCCTCCGGACCACCTCGGCAATGCCTTCGGCGCTCAGGCCGAACATCTCGGTACCCGCTGGCAGGGCACCCAGAACGCATTCGACAATGTGATCGGGCCCGGCATCCACCGACAGGCCATTCAGGGCCTGATTGATGTCATCGAGCACCTCGGGCGGTTCGAGAAAGAAGTCGCCCGACAGCGATACCTGTTGCAGGCAACCGCCCCGCACCTGCAGATCGACCACCACCAGCTTGCCCCCCGGAATCTTGTATTCGCCGTGGCGCAGAGCGCCCCGATCATCGGCCATGTGCACCCCCTTCGGCCACCAGACTGTTCTTGAATATCTGCCCATCCTTCATGATGATGCGCAAGTTGACTTCGGGCTCGACGATGAAATCGAGGTTTTCTTCGGGTTCGCCATCGATCACCAGCAGATCGGCCAGCGCGCCCGCCTCGAGTACCCCCAGGCGGCCATCGTACGGATTGCGCAGCGCGGACAGGGCCAGGAGTTCGCCATTGCGGCCGGTGGCCATGCGCAAGACTTCCAGCGGCGGATAAAAGCGCGTCATTTTGGCCAGCATGCGCCCATGGTTGCCCAGATGCGCCGGATTGAAGAGGATGTCGGTGCCCCAGGCGGTCTTCACACCAAAGCGGCGGGCCATCTCGTAGGCCCGCACCGTACCCTGCGCCACCCGTTCCTGGTCGATGCGGGCATGCGGGTTGTCAGGGTACACGTTGGAGTCTTCGTCGGCCAGAAAAGGCTGCAGGCTCCACCAGATGCCTTCGTCGGCCATCATGCGCACCGTGGCCTCATCGGCCAGCTGGCCATGCTCTATGGACTGCACACCCGCCCGTATGGCGCGCTGTATGCCCTCGGACGTATAGACGTGGGCCATGGCATAAGTGCCCCAGTCTCTGGCCGCCTGCACCCCCGCGTGCAGTTCTTCGGGGGTGAACTGCAGCGATGCGATGGGATCGTACGGTGAGGCCACGCCACCGCCCGCCATGAGCTTGATCTGCGACGCGCCCAGCATGAGTTGTTCGCGCACCCGCTGCAGAACCATGGGGACACCATTGGCGATCGACGCCACCCCGGCCTTTTCGGCATGCCCCAGGATATCCGGAATGGCGGGCAGTTCGTAGCGCAGGCGAAAATCGCCGTGCCCCGAGGTCTGCGAGATCATGGCACCCGACGGGTAGATGCGCGGCCCGCGGATGAGCCCCTGATCGATGGCCGCCTTGAGCGAGAAACTGGGCCCTCCGGCATCCCGGATGGTGGTGAAACCACGCATCAGCGTATCGCCGGCCACGTGGCCGGCCACCAGATGCAGATAGGGCACCTCGGCCGTCATGGCCATGGTCTGCGTCACCCCGCACAGCAGGGCGTGCCAATGCGCATCGATGAGCCCGGGCATGACGACGCGCCCGCCGCAATCGATGACGTGGGCATCGCCCTGATCCGCACCCGTCGCATCGATGGCACGAATGCGGTTGCCCTCGATGCGCAGGGCCCGCCCCTTCTGCAGGGCCAGTTCGAGGCCATCGAAGAGCCGGATGTTGGCCAGCACCAGCGGCTTGCCCGCCGCCGCTGCGAGCGTGCCTGTCGCCGGCCCGGTGGCCGGCCCGGCGTGTGCCGCTGGCCCGGCCGCTGCGGCACGCTCAGCGCCGGCCACGCCGGCCCCGGCGGCCCCGGCGGCCCCGGCGGCCAGAAACGGCACCAGCATGGCCGCCGAGCCACCCAGGAAGCGGCGGCGGGAAAGGTCGGCCGTGAGCCGGCGATGGATCCAGGGGATGAGCGGGTGGGCGCAATGACAGCGACAGGCGGCGGCCTGCCGCGGCTTCAGCGTGGACTGCGCGCGGCTGAACCGGCCTGGGTCGAGCGACGAATACATGAGGACTCCGGTGCTGGGGACATGCCCCGGGCTGGCCCGGCGGTGCACATGAACAGCATGGGCTGACGGGCGCATACGACATCAATGTACGATAAAAGCGGCTTCATTGAAACAACTTGGCCAGATAAGGGATAATCCAGCATCGGCATCGACTGCATCGCCGTGCCCACCCCCTGTGCCCACCCCCTCGTCCAACCGGCCCGCTGCCATGCCCAAGCCTTATGCCCTCCTGCTGGCCCTTCTGTGTACCGGATGCGGTCCACGCGCGCCATCGTTCCTGTTCCTGGGCTCCTATTTCCCATCCTGGCTGTTCGGCATTGCCGCAGGTACGATCGCCACCGTCCTGCTGCGGCTGGCGCTGATCCGTGTCGGCATCGACGATGCCCTGCCCTTGCGGCTGCTGGTCTATACCGGTCTGGCCGTCATCTTCGCCATGATGTTCGCTTTTACGTTCTCACCCCGGTAACAGCGCATGAACCCAACCTCACCCTCTCCCGAACCCTCGCGCGGCAAGCGGCTCGCCGCCCTGACGCTGGCGGTCGTGGTTCTGGCCGTGGCGGCGCTCATGGGCTGGCGCTACTGGGCCTACCTGACCACGAACCCCACGTCGGATGACGCGCAGATCAGCGCCGATGTAGTGCACATCAGCCCGGGCATACCGGGCGTGCTGCAGACCCTCGAAGTCGAAGAAGGCTCCCGGGTCGGCCAGGGGGCCCTGCTGTTCACCCTGGATCCGCACGACTACGAGTTGCACGTGCAACAGGCGCGCGCCGAGGTCGACATGGCGCAGGCCACACTGGATGCTCGCGAGCGGCAGGTGCGCGCCGAGCAGGCCAATGCCGACATCGCCCGGGAGCAGATCAACCGGGCCGAATCCAACCTGGAACTGGCCGAGAAAACGGTCCGCCGCCTCGAACCCCTGGCGGCCAAGGGCTACGTACCACGCCAGGAACTCGATACGGCACGTACCGCAGCCCGCGATGCCCAGGTCAGCCTGACCCAGGCACATTCGCAGGCCGAGGCCGCCCAGGAACTGGTCGGCAAGCTCGAGGCCGCCCAGGCCGCTGTCGAAGTCGCCCGGGCCTCGCTGGCGCTGGCCGAGAAAGCCCTTGAGGACACCCGGGTGTACGCGCCCAACAACGGGCTCGTGGTCGGCCTCAATGTATCGGCCGGCGAACGCCTGGCACCGGGCCAGTCGCTGTTCACCCTGATCAACACGGATGCCTGGTACGCGACGGCCTTCTTTCGTGAAACGGATCTGCCGCACATCCATGTCGGCGACTGTGCCAGCGTCTATGCCCTGATGGCGCCCGAGACCATCCTGCATGGCAGGGTGGCCAGCACGGGCTGGGGTATCACCTCCGAAAACGCCATTCAATTGCCGCGCGCAATGCCCATCGTGCAGAAATCCCTCAACTGGGTGCGCGTGGCGCAGCGCTTTCCGGTCCGGGTGCGGCTCGAATCCCCGCCCCCCGAACTGATGCGGGTCGGCGCCTCGGCCACCGTGGTCATCCGTTCAGGCGAGCGCTGCGCGGGCTGACCCATGCAGCGCCACGACACCCTGCAGCGCCACAGCCTGCCCTTCATTCTGCGCCGTGAACTCGCGCCCTTCGACGGGCGCCTGGACACGGCCTGGCGCGTCGCCGCCACCTGTGCCCTCACCGTCATGTTGTTCATGACCTACGGCATCCCGCTGGTGGCCATAGGCTGTTATCTGGTGTTGTTCGTCATGAAGCCGAATCAGGCCGAGACGCTGCTCATGGCCATCGGCATCTGCCTGCTGGTCGGGCTCATGGTCCCGGTGCTGCTGGGCATCACCCGCCTGTCGCTCGAATACCCGGTATGGCGCATGGCGGTGCTGGTCATCTGCTCGGTGTTCTTCATGTTCCTGCAGGCGGCCAGCCAGGTGGGGCCGGCGGGCGGCATCATTGCCCTGGTGATCGTGTTCATCCTCACCATGCTGGGCGAAGTCCCGACCGGCGAAATCGCCACCCGGGCCATCCTGTATGCCGGCCTGATGGCGGCGGTGCCCATGGCCACCCTGCTGGCCTTCAACTCGATCGTCGGCCCGTCTATCCCGCGTCGGCTGCGCATCGCCCTGGCCGAACGGCTCGGTGCGGTGCACGAGGCGCTGCTCAGCGATGACCCGGCGGCACGCGAGGCCGTGCGCGAGGCACTCGATGAAGGCGACGAAGGCACGGACAAGATGCTGCTCTTCATCCGCCTGTTCCACCTGGTCGCGCGTCCTGAACAGGTCGCGCTTCGGCAGGCGGTCGAATCGACCCGCAGCCTGCTGCTGGCCTGCGCCGCGCTGGCGGGGCATCACCAGGCCGCGCAGGCGGACCGGCGAGCCCGGCTGGCCGCACACAGCCAGGCCCTGGCCCATGCCCTGAGACAGGCGTCCTGGCATCCTTCATCCAGCCCCCCGCAGACCGAAGGCCCTCCACACGCCGCGGGCCAGCCACAGACCGAAGACATCCCGCGGACCGAAGGCATTCCACAGGCCGAGGACATCCCGCAGCCCAAGGGCATGCCGCAGACCCGGTCAGCCACCCGATGGGACGCACCGCTGGATGCCATACAGGGCATGCTGGCACAGTTTCCCCTGCCGCCGCCCGCGATGCAGATCCACAGCACACTGGCCCAGAGCGGTTTTTTCGCGGCAGATGCCTGGCGCAACCCGCACTATCAGCAATATGCCCTGAAAACCACGCTGGCCGCGCTCCTGTGCTACTGGATCTACACCGCCATCCAGTGGCAGGACATTCACACCGCGCTGATCACCTGCTATGTGGGGGCGCTGGGCACCACCGCCGAGACCCTGCACAAGCTGACACTGCGCATCACGGGCTGCCTGATCGGTGCGGCCATCGGCGTGGCCTCGATCTGGTTCCTGATCCCCTTCATGACCTCGATCGGCGAGCTCATGCTGCTGGTCTTTGCCGTCACTCTGCTGGCAGCCTGGATATCGACCGGTTCCGAGCGCAGTGCCTACGCCGGAGTACAAATCGGGCTGGCCTTCATGCTCACCGTGCTGGATGGCTTTGGCCCATCGGTCGAAATGTCTGGCGCACTGTATCGAATCATGGGGATTCTGCTGGGCAATGTCGTGCTGTATCTGGTCTTCACCCGAATCTGGCCCATCAGCGCTGCCGCCTCGGCACGCAGCCACCTGAGCCTGCTCTGGGACAACCTCCGGCAGCATGAACGTCAGCCTGGCGCGCCCGAACCCGCCGCTCTGCGGGCCGACGCGCCCAATGCCATGCGCCTGCTGGCCCAGACCCGTGCCCAGCTGGCCCTCATCCCGTTCGAGCCGCGCACCGTACGCCCGCCCGACGAACAGGTCAGCGCCCTGCACGACATCACCGAAAAGCTGGAGCACTACTATCTTCGGAGTGCATATCCCGATACCATGATACCGTCGGATCAGACATCGGCGCTGGCGGCCGAACTGAAAGCCGTGCTGCAAGACCCATGAATTCCGCCTGACCGCCTGACCGCCTGACCGCTTGACGACCTGACCGCCTGACCACCTGACCCATGCCCGGACACCCAATGGCCACCACGCCGCATCCCCTGCATGTGCGCCCCCGCGCCAGCCTGGCAATGCCTCACCGCCAGCGGCGCCGCGGCGGGCCCGTGCTGCTGGTGCTGGCATGGGTCAGCCTGCTGGCCGCCTGTACACCCATCATGCTCGAACGGGCGCCCGAGCGTCCCGATACACCCTGGGCAGGCCCGGCACCGAACGCTCCGGGTGAGCCGGCCCGGGGCGTCGCCGAAGCCGATTCGGCCAACGGCACCGCAGCCACACCGACCTCATCCGGCTACGGCGTGCCGCGCGGTATCACCCTGCCCGCCCTGCAGCCGCCAGCGGTTCCGATCGACCCCGAACGCCCGATGGACCTGGTCGAGCTCATCGACATCGCGCAGCGCGAAAACCCGCTCACACGCCAGGCCTGGAATGCCGCGCGCTCGGCCGCGCTGGGGGTGGGCATGGTCGAGGCCACCTTCCTTCCGGTGCTGTCGGCCAACGTACTGGCGGGCAAGCTGAACACCCGCTACCCCCTCAAGCACTCGATCCTGGGCCACGATGCGATTCACGTACGCAACACGGGCGTGATGCCCCTGCTCGCGCTCAGCTGGCTGCTGTTCGATTTCGGCCAGCGCGCCGCGCTACTCGAAGGCGCCGAACAGGCCTCGTTTGCGGCCAACGTACTGTTCAACGCCGCCCACCAGAAAGTCATCCATGATGTCACCGAGCAGTATTACCAATACAGTACGGCGCGCGAGCGGGTCGATCTGGCGCAGCGCGCCCTGAATCAGCAAAAACAGGTACTTGCCGCGGCCCAGGCGCGCCTCGAAGGCGGGGTGGGCACGTCGCTGGACACCGCACTGGCCCGGCAGGCCGTGGCCCAGGCGCGGCTGCATGAAGTCAACAGCCAGGGGCTCGAACGGACCACGCGGCTCGCGCTGCTGCGGGCCATGGGCCTGTCCCCCGACACCCCCCTGAAAGTCGCCGAACCGGCGCCCGATGCCCTGCCCCCGGCCACCAGCCCACTCACCCGGCAGGCGCTGCAGCAGGCGCTGTCGCAACGCCCCGATCTGGTGGCGCAATACGCCGCCGTGCAGGCGGCGCGGGCCAACGTCCGTGCCTCCGAGGCCGATTTTTTGCCCAAGGTGTTCCTGGGCGCAGCCTACGGTTACCAGCGCAATGGCTTCCAGGCGGGCAACCTGCCGCAGATCCAGATCCCGTCCACCTCCAACGGGGTCATGGTGGGGGTCACGCTGCCGCTGTTCGACGGGGGTCTGCGCCGCAGCCGCCTGCGGGCTGCCGAAATCGATGCCGAGCAGGCACAGGACAATCTTCAAAGCCTGCAGCGCGATGCCCTGAACGAGATGGTGGCCGCAGAAACAGCCCTGCAATCCGCGCTGCAAAGCCATGACACGGCGGTTGAACTGGTGAAGACGGCGCGTACCGCCTACGATGCGGCCCTGGCCTCGTATCGCGAGGGCCTGGGCACATTGACGGTGGCCACCGAAGCCGCCACCCAGCTGCTGCAGGCGCGCCAGGCGCGGGCCGATGCACGCATGGCCAGCCAGATCGCCGCCGCCAACCTGGCCTTTGCCACGGGCGCCATGATCCGGCCACAGGAAAACTGGCTGCCGCTGGCGGCAACAGCCCCGCTGCCCCCTGCCCCCGGCAGCCCGCCCCAGGCGGCTGGTCAGGCCGGCAGCAGGGCCTCGGCCTCGAAGTAGTGCTTCAAATACTCGACGCACGCCTTGATCTTTGCCGAATGCTCCAGACGCTGCGGGTATACCGCCCAGATGTTGGCATCCTGGCGATACTCGGGCAGGATCACCTGCAGGTCGCCTGATTTCAGGTAGCGCCCGGCATCCCAGACCGAACGCAGGACAATGCCATGGCCCGCCAGCGCCCAGGTCAGGGCCACTTCGCCATTGTTGGTGACCAGCGGCCCACTGACCTTGACATTGCTGGTCACCGACCCGGCACTCAGCGCCCAGATCCCTACCGGGTGATCCCGTTCGCGCACGATCAGGCAGGCATGACGGGTCAGGTCCTGCAGGCCGGCGGGGCTGCCGTGGCGCTGCAGGTAGCCGGGCGCGGCACACAGGACGCGATGATTGTGCGCCAGATGGCGGGCAATGTAGTTGGGGTCGATCAGGTCCCCGATGCGGATATCGAGGTCGTAATGCGCCTGGGCCAGATTGACCAGCTGATCCAGAACCTCGAGATGGATCTGGATGTCCGGATAGCGGCGTGAGAAGCCCGCCAGCGCCGGGGCCACCACCTGGCGGCCGAATCCGAAGCTGGTCGACACCTTCAGCAGGCCGCGGGGCTCGTTCTTGTACTCGGCCACCGTATCATGCAGCTGCTCGATGTCGTGCAGGATCTGCCGGGTCAGTGCAAAGATCTGCTCGCCCTGCTCGGTCAGGGCGACATGCCGGGTACTGCGATGAAACAGCAGCACATCGAGCTCCACCTCGAGCGCCTTGATGTTCTTGCTGATGTACGCCGGCGAGACGCCCAGCATGCGGGCCGCCTGTGAAAAGTTTCCGTAGCGCGCCACCTGGGCAAAAATCCTCAGTTGACGACTATTGACGTTTTCCTTGTCCATCTGTCAAAACTGTTTTTACCTATTGGGAATTGTTTACGGCCAACCTTGATCTTAGACTGATCCGATAAACAGGCATACCGTGTCCCTGCAAATCGCGGCCCCGCAGATCCGGACTCGGTCAGGCCAGGGCTGCATGATGCAGATTCGGCACGGACCTCGTGCCATAGCGGCGGCAAGGAAACAAATCATGACAGAATACCGGATTGCAACCATACCGGGCGATGGCATCGGCAAGGAAGTCATGCCCGAGGGCCTGCGCGTACTGGATGCCGCCGCGCAGCGCTACGGGTTTGCCCTGCGCTACGATGCCTTCGACTGGAGCTGCGACTACTACGCCCGACACGGCGTCATGATGCCGGCCGATGGCCTGGCACAGATCCGCCACCACGATGCGGTGTACCTGGGTGCGGTGGGCTTTCCGGGGGTGCCTGATCATGTGTCCCTGGGTGGCCTGCTGCTCGAAATCCGGCGCGGCTTCCAGCAGTACGCCAACATCAGGCCCGTGCGCCTGATGGAAGGCCTGCAGTCGCCGCTCAGGCGCCCGAAGGTCGGCGACATCGACATGATCATCGTGCGCGAAAACACCGAGGGCGAATACTCCAGCGTGGGCGGCATCATAGGCAAGAATACCCTGGGCGAGACCGCGGTACAGGTGAGTTCCTTTTCCCGCCAGGGGGTCGACCGCATCCTGAAATACGCCTTCGAGCTGGCCATGCAGCGTGACCGCAGGCAGGTCACCTCGGCCACCAAATCGAACGGGCTGGCCATCACCATGCCCTACTGGGACGCCCGCTTTGCAGACATGGCGGCCCGCTACCCGGACATCCGCACGGATCAATATCACATCGATATCCTGGCCGCGCGCTTCGTGCTCAGCCCCGAGCGCTTCGATGTGGTGGTGGCCTCCAACCTTTTTGGCGACATTCTTTCGGATCTGGGCCCTGCCTGTACGGGCACCATTGCGATTGCGCCCTCGGCGAACATCAACCCCGAAAAAGACTATCCATCGATGTTCGAGCCGGTGCACGGATCGGCGCCCGATATCTACGGGCAGAACATCGCCAATCCCATCGGGCACATCTGGGCGGGCGCCATGCTGCTCGAACACCTTGGCCAGACCGAGGCGGCCCGGGCCATTGTGCGGGCCATCGAAGAGGTCCTGCGCAGCGGCCCCAGAACACCGGATCTGGGTGGTCGGGCCTCCACCACCGAGGTGGGTCAGGCCATCGCCCAGACGCTGCTGGCCCGATGATTCTTTTTCTTTCAGGAGATCTGCCCACGACAAGACCCGCCTGCATGACCTTTTGATGGCACTGTTCCTTATGGAGAGACAATCATGATGATTACCAAACGAAGCATCCCCGGCCTGGTTACCTCTGCCCTGCTCGTACTGTCCTGTACGGCACTGATTCCGTCCAGCGCCCTCGCGGCTGACGCGGTGAAGATCAAGTTCGGGCACGTCATCCCCACCGGAGACACCCAGGACGTCGCCTACCGCTACTTTGCCGACATTCTGAAAGACCGCTCCGATGGCCGTATCCAGGTCGAAACGTATCCGGACAGCCAGTTGGGCGGGGAGCGCGAGCTGGTCGAAGCCGTACAGGCCGGCACCATAGAAATGACGGCGCCTTCAGTGGGCGTGGTGGCCAATTTCGATCCCGTTTTCGAAGTCTTCGATTTTCCGTTCATCTTCAAGGACGCCGCCACGGCCTATCGCGTGGTCGACAGCGACATCGGCACCGAGTTGGCCCAGAAGCTCGAAAAGTCCGATCTCAAGCTGCTCGGCTGGGGTGAAAACGGCTTTCGCAACCTGGCGATGAAGAACGAGACCGTGCGTACGCCCGACCAGATGAAGGGCCAGAAGCTGCGCACGATGCAGGTGCCATTGCATATCGCCTACTGGAAGAGCGTCGGGGCGGCGCCCACACCCGTCTCCTTTCCGGAAGTATTCAGCGCCCTGCAGCAGGGGGTCGTGGTCGGCGTCGAGAACCCGTTCGAGCTGCTCTATTCGGCCAAACTCACCGAACCGGCCAAATACCTGACGGTCACCAACCACATCTATGACCCTGAACCCATCCTGATCAACAAGGGGTTCTTCGACAGTCTGTCGGCCGATGACCAGGCCCTGATCACCCAGGCCGCCGATGAAATGGTGCAGAAACTGCGCTCGCTCAAGGCCGAGGCCACCGAACAGGCCATCAAGAACATCGAAGCCCAGGGGGGCACGGTCACCGCGCTGACCGATGCCGAACACCAGTTGTGGGTCGAATCCGCAGTACCGTTCTACAAAGAGTATTCTTCCAAGGTGGATACGGCGATGCTCAAGCGCCTGCTCGAAGCCGCCGACAACCCGCGTTTTGTCGAGGTGATCGACTGACGCCCATGCCAGCGGGCCGGGGCCGGCAGCAGGCGGCCCCGGCCCGGGCCTGAAGCCCTTGCCCGGATCTGCCATGTTCAAACAGCTCTACCACCACCTCGACGAACATGTCGAAACCTACCTGGCAACCATCGCACTCGCAGTATTCACCACGCTGATCGTCTTCCAGGTCTTCATGCGCTACGTGCTCAACAGCCCCAGTTCCTGGGCCGAGGAAATCGCAGCCTATGCCCTGGCATGGTTCGTGTATTTCTCCGGCAGTTATGCCATCCGCTACCAGCGCCACGTGCGCTTCAATGTCCTGGTGGACACGATGGGCCGACACTGGCCGATCGTCCAGCGCCTGATCCGCGTGATCGTGTTTGTGGCCTGGCTGACCTTTCTGGTGATCATGGCCGTCTACGCCATCGAAATGGTCATGCAGCAGCATGCCCGCGGGCAGACGGCCCCTTCGTCGAGGATCCCGTTCTATCTCGTGTACCTGGGACTGCCCATCGGCTTGCTGCTGATGTCCTTCCGGGTGGTCCAGCACACCGTGGCCGCCGTCACCGACCTGATGCGCAACCCGAATGCGCCCATCCTCCACGAAAGCCAGGACCCCGGCATCCAGCGGGTCGATGATGCGCCGTCGAAGCACAGCACACAATAATCATTCAAAAGGATATCGACGCCATGGGGATCGGAATTCTTTTCATCAGCTTCCTTGGGCTGCTCCTGCTGGGCATGCCGGTCGCTTTTGCGCTGGGCATCTCATCGGTACTGACCATCTATTTCACCGACATCATCCCCATGGGCTATCTGGCCCAGACCCTGTTCGGCTCGGTGAACTCCTATCCGCTGCTGGCCGTGCCCCTGTTCGTCTTTTCGGGGGTCTTGATGGAATACGGCGGGCTGTCCCGCCGGCTGACCGATGTGGCGCGCGCATTCGTCGGGCACATTACCGGCGGCCTGGCGGCCGTGTCGCTCGTGGCCACGGCGATCTTCGCCATGCTCAGCGGCTCGGGCCCGGCCACCGTGGCGGCCATCGGCGGCATCATGATCCCGGCCATGGCCCGCGAAGGCTACAGCCTGCGCTACAGCGCGGGTCTGCTGGCCACCGGCGGTGGCGTGGGCATCATCATCCCACCCAGCATCCCGCTCATCATCTATGGGGTCACCACCAACACGTCCGTGGGCGACCTGTTCCTGGCGGGGATCGTACCCGGTTTCATGGTGGTGTTCCTGCTTTATCTGGTCAGCCGCCACTATGCCAGGAAGCACAACTACGGCAGCAATGTGCAGCGCACCCCATGGCCGCAGCGGCTGTCCCGGATGTGGCATGCCAAGTGGACCCTGTTCATGCCGGTGGTGATTCTGGGCGGCATTTACGGCGGCATCTTCACACCCACCGAGGCGGCCGGCATCGCCGTGGCCTACAGCATCGTGCTGACCATCGCCTATGGTGAATTCAAGCTTTCGCAGGCTCCGCAGATGCTGAAGACGACCTTCCTCATCTCGGGCATGATCCTGGTGATCATCGCCACCGCCTCGGTCTATTCACGCATTCTCACCATCCAGCGCGTGCCCAGCCTGATCGTCGGCTTTCTGATCGATACCCTGGCCCTGGCGCCGTGGAGCATCATTCTGGCCTTCGTGATCCTGTTGCTGATTTTCGGGATGTTCATGGAGACCATCGCCGGCATCATCCTGCTGGCCCCCATTCTGGTGCCCATCGTCAAGCAGATCGGCATGGATCCGCTGCACTTCGGGATCGTCATGATCATGGGCTCCCTGATCGGCTTTGCCACGCCGCCCGTGGGCGACAACCTGAATGTCGCCAGCGCCATCAGCGGCCTGTCCATCGAACAGGTCAGCCTGGCCGCCATCCCCTACGTCATCGTTCTCATTCTGTTCATGCTGGTCGTCGCCTATGTCCCTGAAATATCCCTTTTTCTACCCCATCTGCTCAAGTAGGGCCGATGGCTGCCTCATACACTCACCTGTCCAAGACCGGAGTCCTCATGACTGCTGAAAAATCCAACCACCTGTCCCCCCTGCTGCACCAGGCCAGCCACGTGCTCGCCGAGCGCGGCGAGGGCATCTACCTGTATACCCGCGAAGGCAAGCGCTACATCGACTGTACGGCCGGCATCGGCGTGACCAGTACGGGCCACTGCCACCCCAGGGTCGTGGAAGCCGTGCGCGAGCAGGTGGGCAAGCTGATCCACGGGCAATACACCACCATCATGCACCAGCCCATCCTCGACCTGTCCGACCGCCTGGCCGAGAAAATGCCGGGCGACATCGACTCGCTGTTCTATGCCAGCGCGGGCACCGAAGTGGCCGAGGGCGTGTTGCGGCTGTTGCGCCACGCCACGGGGCGACCCAACATCATCGTGTTCCATGGCGGCTTCCATGGCCGCACCATGGGTGCCGCCACGATGACCACGTCGGGCACGGCCTATACATCCGGGCTGCAGCCGCTGATGGGCGGGGTCATCGTGGCGCCCTTTCCAGCCACGCTGCGCTACGGCTGGAGCGAAGACGAAGTCACTGATTTCTGCCTGCGCGAGCTGGACTTCATCTTCGATACGATCAGCGCGCCACGGGACACTGCGGGCTTTCTGATCGAACCGATTCAGGGCGAAGGTGGCTTCATCCCCGCAAACCGGCGCTTCATGCAGGGTCTGCGCGAACGCGCCGACCGCCATGGCATGCTGCTGGCGGTCGACGAAGTGCAGACCGGCAATGGCCGCAGCGGCAAATACTGGGCACACAGCTACTTCGACGTGCAGCCCGACATTCTGATGACGGCCAAGGGGCTGGCCTCGGGCTTCCCGCTGTCCTGCTTTGGTGCCCCGCGCGCCCTCATGGCCAAGGGTCGGCCGGGCTCACAGGGTGGCACCTATGGCGGCAACGTGGTCGCCTGCGTGGCGGCCCTGGCCACCATGGATGTCATCGAGCAGGAAGGCCTGGTTGAAAACGCCGCCACGCAGGGCCAGCACCTGCGCCAAGGCCTGCTCGCGCTGCAGGGCAAGCACCCCGAGATCGCCGAAGTGCGCGGCCTGGGCCTGATGCTGGGCTGCGAGTTCCAGAAAGACGGCCAGCCAGATGGCGACCGGGCCGGCCGCGTGGCCGCAGCCTGCGAAGAGCGTGGCCTGCTGCTGCTGCGTTGCGGCCCCCAGCGGCAGGTGGTACGCTGGCTGCCGCCACTCATCATCACGCAGGCGCAGGTCGACGAAGCCCTTGCCATCTTTGGCGCCGCCCTGGAATCCTCTCATTGAACCCCCAGGAGTCTTTCATGATTCAATCCCCTCTTCTCGATCCGATTGCCGGATATATCGCCGGCCAGTGGGTCGATGCCGACTCGGCCGCGCGCGTCGATGTCACGAACCCGGCCACGGGCGAAGTCCTCGCCTCGGTGCCCGCCATGGGTGCCGAAGAAACCGGGCGCGCCATTGCAGCGGCACAAGCTGCACTGGCCACGATCCCCGATATCGAAACACGGCGCCAATGGCTGCAGCAGGCCAATGACGCCCTGCTCGCCAACAAGAAGGAAATCGGCCGCATCCTGTGCATGGAGCACGGGAAGCCCTGGCCAGAGGCCCAGGGCGAAGTCGAATACGCGGCCAGTTTCTTCGATTATTATGCCCGCACCATGGTGGACATTCTTGCGCCTGAGCACCTGCCCGGTGAATTCAAGGGCTGCACATGGAGCGTCCACAAGCGGCCCATCGGTGTGGTCGGGCTGATCACGCCCTGGAATTTCCCCATTGCGATGATTGCCAAGAAACTGGCGCCAGCGCTGGCCGCGGGTTGCCCGTCGGTGATCAAACCGGCCAAGGACACACCGCTCACGATGGTGGCCCTGTTTCGCATCCTGCACGATCACCTGCAATTGCCCGCCGGAATGGTCAACCTGGTCATGGGCAACGCCGGCAAGATCGGCGGTGCCCTCATGGGTTCACCCACCGTGCGCATGGTGTCGTTCACCGGCTCGACCGAAGTCGGGCAGTTGCTGCTCGAGCAATCGCGCGCCGATGTCAAGAAGCTGGGGCTGGAACTGGGCGGCAATGCCCCCTTCATCGTCTGCGACGACGCCGACATCGACGGCGCCATCGATGGCCTGATGGCCAACAAGTTCCGCGGTGCAGGTCAGACTTGCGTGTGCGCCAACCGGGTCTACGTCCATACCGCGGTCTACGATGAATTTGCCCAGAAGCTGTTCGAGCGCGTCAACGCCCTGAAAGTGGGCAATGGCATGGACGAAGGGGTGGATATCGGGCCCTTGATCAATGCGGCGGGCTTCGAGAAAGTACGCGAACATGTGGCCGACGCCCTGGCCAGGGGCGCCCACCTGAAGGCCGGCCCACGCCCCGACGAACTCGATGCGGCCCGCAGCCTGCTGTACCCCCCCAGCGTGCTGACCGAAGTCACCCACGACATGCGCTGCTGCCAGGAAGAAACATTCGGGCCGCTCGTGCCGCTGATCCGTTTCGATGACGATGCCAAGGTGATCGAGCAGGCCAATGACACCAGCTTCGGGTTGGCCGCCTACCTGTACACCCAGGACGAACAGCGCGCCGCATGGTTCATGGAGCGCCTGCACTTCGGGCATTGCGGCTACAACACCGGCATGGGGCCTGCCGCACACACACCATTTGGCGGCATGCTGACCTCGGGCCTGGGGCGTGAGGGCGGCCACGAAGGCCTGCTCGAATACGTTGAACTGCAGACCATACCCCAGGGCATCAGCCGCGCATCATGATGCGCGCCGGGTTCCGGGGTCAATCGCGTGACAGGAACCCGTCGCCATCCCGATCCTGGCGATCGAAGTCGGCCATGACGGCATCCATGAATTCGGTTTTCCCTATGGTGCCGCCCTGGTCGACATCGACGCGGCTGAACTGCTCGACCGTGAGCACGCCAGCCGCCTCGGCGGGCGTGATCTGGCCGTTGGCATCCTGATCCAGGTTGGCAAAGGCCTCTTCCATGAATTGCCGATACTCGGCCCGGCTGACCTGGCCATCCCGATCAGTGTCCAGGCGCTCGAAGTGCTCTGCCGTCCAGGGAGACGGACCCGGCTGGGCCAGTACGGGTACGCTGACCAGCAAGGCCGCCAGAAGAAACAGGTTTTTTTTCATGATGTGCGCTCCGGTGTGTCAGCGACAACCCATGCGGTTGCCCAGGTAGCCCCCGCCACCGATGCCGGCGGCCGTGGCCAATGTCTTGCCGCTGCCGCCGCCAATGGTGCTGCCTACCAGCCCACCGATGACGGCGCCCCCTACCGTGGCGGCAATGCAGTCGAATTCCGAGACATTGGCCTGGCCACCCCGCATCCCCCCGGGGGATTGGCACGCCACCAGAAAGGCGCTGGCCAGCACCGCCATGATAAACGCTGATCTACGCATGAAAGACCCCCCGCATGACAGGATTGAAAACTTGAGGCCTTGATCATAGCGTGAAATGCCCCGGTCGACAGCAAGCCCTTCGTCAGCCGAACATCATGTGTGGCAGATAGGTGATCAGCGGCGGGAACAGGATGGCCAGCAGGACGACCAGCACATACACGCCCACGAAGATGCCCATGTAGCCCAGGCAGCGCCCCGGGGTCACGCCCGCCAGGCCACAGGTGATGTTGAGCAGCACCCCCACGGGCGGGGTTGCACCGCCGATCTGCATGAGAATCGCGAGGATCACGCCAAAGAATATGGGGTCGAAGCCATAGCCCGTCGCCAGCGTATGCAGCAACGGGCCAAAGATGGTGGCAATCGCCAGCACCTCCATCACCATGCCCAGCAAGAGGACGAAACCAATGACGATCGCCAAGAACATGTACGGGCTGGTGGCAAAGGACTTGATCCACGCGCCGACCTCATCGGGCACGTTGTGCCACGCCAGCAGCCAGCCGAAAATCGCCGCAAAGCAAATGATGGCCATCACCATCACCGTCACGCCCGCCGACGAGATCAGGATCTGCGGCAGATCCCGGATGCGAAAGCCCCGGTAATAGAACCGGCCCACCAGAAACGCGTACACCACGGCGACAGCGCCCGCTTCGGTGGCGGTGAATACCCCGCCCGCGATACCGCCGATGATGATCACGGGCATCGCCAGAGCCGGCAGGGCCTGCCGTGTAGCGCATTTGATCACCCCCCAGCCGGCAAAGGGCTCGCGCACGATGGTGGGCTGTCGCTTCGGCGAGGTCAGCATGTGCACCACGACCATCAGGCACAGCGCAATCAGGTAGCCTGGAACGACAGCCCCCAGGAACAGGGCCCCGATGGACACATTGACAATCGAGCCATAGAGAATCAGCAGGATGCTGGGCGGCACGATGGGCGCGAGGCACCCGGCACTGGCCTGCAGCGAGGCCACGAACGTGGGCTTGTAGCCCTTGTCGATCATGGACGGCACGAGGACCGAGCCAATGGCCGTGGTATCGGCCACGGCCGAGCCCGAGACATTGGCAAAGATGAGGCTGGCCAGCACACCCGACTGGCCCAGGCCGCCGCGCACGTGGCCGATCAGCGCCTGGGCAAAGCCAATCAGGCGCCGCGTGAGCCCGCCATGATTCATGAGTTCGCCCGCCAGCACGAACAGCGGGATGGCCAGCAACGCAAAGCTGTCGGCCGCATTTGCAGCGCGCTGGGCAAAGATCAGCACGGGCACATCGGTGATCAGCAGCATGGTGAGAACGGACAGGCCGATCGAGAACGCAATCGGAATGCCGATGGTCAGAAAGGCGAACAGCAGCAGGAGCATGAAGATCGCTTCCATTTCGCCCTCCTCAGCTGGCGCTCTGGCCAGACAGCCTGCGCCGGATGCGCAGGACATATTCGATCAACATCAGTGCAGACCCCAGCGGGACCGCAGCATAGATCCAGGACTTGGAAATGCCCAGCGCGGGCGTGATCTGCGTCTGCGCCATCTGCATCAGCTGCAGGCCGCCGTACAACAGTGCGGCGAACAGCACCATACAGGCCAGATCGATCAGGTTCAGCAGCCAGACCCTGGCCCGGCCCCGATAGCGCACGAGAAGCAGTTCGACGCAGACGTGCTGGCCCCGCACCAGGGTACTGACCATGCCGACATATACCAGCCAGACGAGCGCATAGCGGGCCACCTCGTCGGCCCACGGCAATGAGTATTCAAGCACGTAACGGCTGACCACCCCAAGAAAGGTAGCCAGCACGATCACGAGAAAGCAGAGGATGACGATCACCTCGCTGAACAGGGGATGCCAGGATTTGTTCATCGGGTGACCCCACTCGAGCCTTGATTACTTGCCCAGTTCTTCGCGCACCTTGACCACGTAGTCGTAGATGCCCCTATCCTTGGCGTATTGATCGACCATGGGCTCGAACAGCGCATTGAGCTCGGCCTGGTCGAGCTCGACCACCTTGACGCCATGCTTTTCCTCGAGTTCCTTGCGTGCAGCCAGTTCGGCTTCGAGACCGGTCAGCGGACGGAACCAGATGCCTGCCTCGCGCGCCGCATCGATGAAGATCTGGCGATCCTTCTCGGGCAGCTTCTGGAAGAACTTTTCGCTGACTTCCCACACCGCCGACTGATACATATGGCGCGTCACGACCGCCCGGTTTTCGACCTCGTAGAACTTCATGGCCAGCATACCCGGATCTTCCTGTTCGTGGCCATCGACCACGCCCGTCTGCACGGCGGTATAGATTTCATTGAAACCCATGGGCGCCGCATTGAAGCCCATCGTGCCCAGCACCTGGAGGTACAGCGGCGAATTGGGCGAGCGCAGCTTGATCCCCTTGAGATCGGCCACGGACTTGACATCCTTGTCTTTCAGAAACACGTTGCGGTGTGCCTGGTCGACGAACCAGAGAATGCGCACGCCGGTGCTGTCCAGTACTTTTTGTGCGAGATCTTCGCCGATCGGGCCATTCATGACCTTGTGCACTTCGTCGAAATCGGACAGCAGGCCAGGCAGGCCGATGATTTCGGTTTCCTTGACGTAATTCGGCAGAATCGCCGAATAACCGAACATCATGTCGAGCAGGCCCGCCTGCATCTGTTCGAACATCTCGGATTCGCTGCCCAGCGTACTGTTGTAGTACACCTTGAAATTGTAGGCATTGTCGGTCTTTTCACGAACGATTTCCTCGAATTTCTTGATGTACGGATTCATGTAGAACTCTTCGGACTGTATGCTGCCGACCCGCACGGTCGTTTCAGCATGCAGGGCGGTCGCACCCACGGACAGGGCGAGCGCCGTAGTGCAGATCGAGAGCCATTTTTTCATGGTGTGTCTCCTTGGTGTGTCATACCATCATGGATTTTCTGTCCATCTGCATCATGCGTTTGACCGATGGACATCAAGGATTGCAGCTGCCAGCCGCTTTTGATCCAGTGGGTGCGTGAAAGCCCCTGTATAAGGGGCCCGTTCCCACGTGATCTGCGCGATCAGATCAGCTGCCTGTGCAGGATCACCCTGCAAACCGAGCCCGGTCAGGGTCCGGGGCAGACCCATGCGACCGTAGAACATCAGCAGGTCCGCCATGAAATCCGCAGACCGGCCTTCCAGCAACAACTGGACCAGCAGGCCAAAGGCCACCTGCTCACCATGCAGGGCCGCTGCCGGGCCTGGCACCGCGGACAGGCCCCGGGTCAATGAATGCGCGATGGACAGACCTGCACTTTCGAATGCCAGCCCGGACAGCAGGATGGTGGCTTCGACCGTACGCTCGAAGTCATCATTGACCCGCCGGTTGCGCACGGCCTCGAGCGCGCCATCGGCATGCGCCCGTACCGTGTCGTAGCACAAGTCGGCGATGGCTTGCGCCAGCAACGTCGCCTGTCCGTCGTGAAAATTCCTGCGTCGGCTGCCGATGCACTGCGCAGCCTCGAATTTCTTGGACAGTGCATCGCCCACCCCCGAGACAAAGAAGCGTTCGGGCGCCTGCACCAGCACCTGGGTATCCACCAGAACCAGATCCGGATTGGTGGGCATGAGATCGACCTTGTCCACCGCATGATCGGCGGTATACAGCACCACCAGGCGACTGGTGGGCGAGTCGTTGGACGCAATGCTCGGCACGATGAAAATGGGCAGGCCGGACTGGATCCGGACCCCCTTTGCGCTGTCGATGGTCTTGCCGCCCCCGACCGCCACGATGACATCGGCCTGGGCGCCCGCAGCCAGGCCCGCCAGCCGGTCGATCTCGGCGCCGGTACATTCGCCGCTGAACACGGTGACGATGGCCTGGTCGGCCAGATCCCCGAGGCCCTGCCGTATGCGCTCGAACAGCAGATCGCGCACGAACGAATCCATGATGACCAGTGGGCGGCGTGCGCCCAGGACCGCGGCCTGGGCGCCCAGCTGCGCGAGCGCATCAGGCCCCTGAATGTATCGATGTGGGGCAGCAAAGACCTTGAGCATGGATCACCTCGGACTGATGGCCGACAGACGGTGGTTGATATCGAACAGCGCCCGGGCCGCATCACGGTAGATCGCATGCATGTCCAGATAACGCTGGTGCTGCCGGGGGTCCGGTTCGTGATGAGCCACGAAAGCCACCGTGCGTTCAGCCGCCGTGGGCAGGTCTGGAAAGGCACCCGCCCCCACTGCCGCAACGAGGGCCGCCCCGAACGAGGCATCGGTGATGCGTGGCATGGCGATGGATATCCCGAGCACGTCGGCCACGATCTGGCGCCAGGTGGCACTGTGCGAGCCACCACCGATGATGCGGGCCTCGGTCATCGCCTTGCCCTGCGCTTCGAGCGCCTGCAGCACATCGTACAGGGAAAAGGCGACCCCCTCGTAGAGCGCGCGTACAAAATGGCGCCGCTCGTGCGCAAACGTGATGCCCAGAAAATCGCCGCGCAGCAGCGGATCCCAGTAGGGCGTGCGCTCACCCTGCAGATAGGGGTGAAACAACAGCCCGCCCGCGCCGGCCGGTACACTGGCCGCATCGCGGTCCATGGCCTGGAAGGCCTGTGCCCCCGTCATGCCGTTGCCGGAAAAGAACGTGTCGCGCAACCAACGGTGCGCCGAGGCGCACGAATTGGTCGCGCCGATGGCGTACCAGTGATCCGGCACACAGAACGGATAATGGATCACGGACGCCGTGGGCCCCGGCTCGGCATTGACCATGGTGATGGTGGCCGCAGTCGCCAGCTTGACCGCCCCGGTGCCCAGGGCCACCGCGCCCGCCCCATAGGTTTCGATGGATGTATCGGAACTGCCGCAGACCACGGGCGTGCCGACCGCCAGGCCGGTGGCCGCGGCGGCGGCCGTGGTCACCTGGCCCACCACGTCCGTCACCGCCACCAGGGGCGGCAACAGGGCTGGATCCAGCCCGATCATCGCGCAGAGGCGATCGGACCACTGCCGACGCTGCACATCGTACAGCAAGGTGCCCGCCGCTTCGGTGTGATCGGTTTCCCAGGTGTCCGTCAGCTGCGCCCGCAGCCAGTCCTTGGCCACATACAGGCGTTTCGTGCGCGCCAGTGCATCTGGCTCGTGACGCGCCAGCCAGAGCAACTGCGGCTGCGTCCAGGTGGGCGCCGGCACGTTGCGGGCAATGCCGAAGATCTCGGATCCGTGATTTTCCTTGAGTTCGGCTGCTTCAAGGCGGCTGCGCGTGTCGCTCCAGAGGATGGCCGGGCGGATGACCTGCCCGGCGGCATCGACGAGCACAGGCGTATGCGCACCCGCGCTCAGTGCGACGGCCCCGATCTGGTCGGCAGCCAGCGACCCCTGGGCCAGTGCCTGGCGGGCCGTGCCGCACAGCGCATGCCACCAGTCGTGCGGATCCTGCTCGCTCCAGCCGGCGTGGGGGCTGTGCGTGGTCAGTTCGGCACTGGCCGAGCCGACAACCTGCCCCTGCAGATCGATCACCGTCGTCGTCAGACTGCCCGCGCCAATGTCGATACCGATGAAATAGTGTTTATTGCCCATGCCATCCATGCCCGTCCGTCCCGATCCGGGATCAGCCCCAGTAGAAATCACGCCGGCCACCATCCATGCAGATCAGTTCACCATTGATGAAGCCGGCATGCCCGGAACACAGAAAGGCGACCAGCGCAGCCACTTCTTCGGGCTGGCACAGACGCCCCATCGGATTCTGGCTCTGCAGACGCCGCATCATGTCGGCCGAGAACTGGGCGATCAGTTCGGTCGCCACGTAGCCGGGGGCGATCGCATTCACGGTGATCCCCAGCGGACCCACCTCCTTGGCCATCGTCCGGGTCAGGCCGACGATGCCGGCCTTGGCCGCCGAGTAATGCGCCACCCCGGGCCGGCCGCCACCGGTGAAATTCATCGAAGAGGTATTGATGATGCGCCCGAAACCGTTCTCGCGCATGGGCGCCACCGCAGCCCGCGACCACAGGAAGGTACTGTCCAGATGGACATGCAGCATGCGTTGCCAGGCGTCGAACGGCATCTCCTGCACCAGGGCGGCCGGCTTGACCCCGATGCCGGCATTGTTGACCAGGATGTCCAGCCGGCCGTGTTCCGACAACACCCCGGCCACGGTGTCTTCGACCACGTCCGGGACCGTGGCATCACCCGGCCGAAAACCGACCTGTATGCCGTCGGCACGCAGGCCACCGACCGCCGCTTCGGCTGCCTGCTCATCGACATCGTTGAGGATGATGACGGCGCCTTCATGACCGAGCGCACGGGCATGCGCCAGACCGATGCCACGCGCACCGCCGGTAATCAGGGCCACACGCCCTGCCAAGCCCAGATTCATTGCGTCACCCCCATGCCATGCATCGGAAACCGCCGTCCACCCGGGCCATCAGCCCGCCAGCGGGCTGGACAGCCCCAGTTTGCCGGGACTCAGGATCCCCTGCGGGTCCAGCCCCGACTTCACCCCCTGCAGGAGGCTCATGCCCGCCGCCCCGAATTGAGCCTGCATGTGGGGCCCCAGACGCATCCCCACACCGTGATGATCGTTCATCACCCCACCGGCGGCCAGGGTGGCCTGCACCGCAGCAGCCACGATCCGATCATGCAGCGCCACGGCCTCCTGCAGATTGTCCGGCCCTCGAGGCACATTGACCCTGGCGTAGATCATTGCACCCCATTCATACCAGTGCGACAGGTGCGTCTTGACCGAAAGCCCCCACTTGGGGTCGATCGAACTGGCAATGGCGGCGGTCACCCCGTCGTACAGCCCCTGAATGCAGCGAAAATCGGACACCGCATCCATCGTCATCCAGATCTGCGGCAACGCTGGCGTATGCGGCGGATGGGACATCCCATAGCGATCATCCCACCACAAGGCGCCGATACGGTCATCGAGTTTCTGCCCGCCGTGATCCTGGCAGATCTGCTCGCAAATCTGCATCTCGGCATCGACCAATGCCGCGTGCTGGCCTTCCACCATCAGCACCATGGTTTCGCCCTGCAGGCCGGCGCGCACGATCTTCTCGAGGCTGAGCACCGAGGAATGCGCATCGTAGAGGCGGATCACCGCCGGGCGCAGCCCCGAAGTGACGATCTCCCGCCCGGCTGCAATACCCGCGGCCAGTGAAGGAAAGCGCACGGCACTGAAGCGCCGGGCTCCGGGCTGCTTCTGGATTTTGACACGCGCAGCAGTGACGATGCCCAGCACCCCCTCGCTGCCCACGAACAACTGGCTGAGTTCGGGCCCCACGCCATGCTTGGGCACGGCCGGCAGCTGCACCACCTGGCCATCGGCCAGCACGACTTCCAGGGACAGCACGTGATCCTGTATGTTGCCATAGCGGGTCGACAGCACCCCCGAACCGCGCGCCGCGATGGCGCCGCCCACCGAGGCCCATTCGGCCGACGCCGGGTCGTGCGTGAAGGTCAGGCCCTGCCTGGCCAGCTCGGTATCGAAGCGCTTGACGTTCATGCCGCACTCGACCGTGCAGGTCAGCGACGCTTCGTCCACGTCACGGATGCGATCCAGTCGGGTGAGATCCAGCAGCAAGCCGCCCAGGTTGGCATTGGCGGCCCCCTGGACACCCGAACCGCCACCCAGCGGGGTGACCGCCATCCCGGTGCGCGAGGCCAGGCGCATGATGTCCGAAACCTGCGCCACCGTGGCCGGTGCCACAGCAATTTCAGGCTGGTTCAGCGGCTGGCCATAATGCGCATGCACGATCGTCAACCAGCTCTTGTCGCCCGGGTAGCGCTGGCGGGCCTGTTCGCCACACCAGACATGGTCGGCCCCCACGATGCCGGCCAACTCGGCGGCCACCGCGTCGCGGGTGGCCAACGGCATTGCCTGACTACGACGATATGCATCATGCACTGGACTGCCCACGCGTTTCTCCTTCGATACAGTCTGATTCGTATGCTCTTCACCGATTGTAGGAAGACGATAAAATAAACAAAAGTTGAATATTCTGACCTTTTGATTCATGAATCATAAACATGCGCGAACTGAACCTCGATCGTCTCCGAACACTCGTCACCATTGCCGAGCAGGGTTCCTTTGTCGCGGCCGCACGGGCGCTGCACCTGGCACCGCCCACTGTCAGCCTGCACATCAACGAACTGGAAAAACAACTGGGGGTCGAACTGCTGCTGCGCAAGCGCAAGAAGGCCGAACCCACCGGCGTCGGGGCGGCACTGATTGCACGGGCACAGCGCTTGCTGAACCAGAGCGACGCCATGCTGCAGGACATCCAGCTGCATGCGCAGGGCAAGATCGGTCGTGTGCGGGTCAGCGCGGCGACCCCGGTGATCACCTATCTGCTGCCCATGGCGCTCAGGCGCCTGTCGGAAAAACACGCGGGCATCGAAGTCGAACTGGCCGTACTCAACTCACGCGAAGCGATGGACCGCCTGGCCAAGGGCCTGCTCGACATCGCCGCGGTGGCCTTGCCGCAAAGCCAGATGGCCGAAGTCCAGGTGCGTCCATGGCGAAAAGACCCCGTGGTGGCACTCGTGCCGGCACACTGGGACAGCCCGGAGAAGGCCACGGCCGCCTGGCTGGCGGCACGCCCGCTCATCCTCAATGACGACAGCACGCAACTGGCCAGAATCATCAACGAATGGTTCGCCGCCGGTGGCCTGCGCCCGCAGGCCAAGATTCGCGTCAACTACAACGACTCGGCCAAGAGCCTTGTAGGGGCGGGCTATGGGGCCACCCTGCTGTCCTACGAAACGCTGCAGCCGCAAATCGATGAACGCATCAGGATCCTGTTCCTCGACCCGCCCCTGTGGCGCCCGATGGGCATCGCCCATCGCACGGGCCCCCAGGAAATTGCGGTTCAGCATGTGCTGGACGAGCTGAATCGCATCCGCTGACAGGGGCGCGCAAGCCGCAATCCAGCCCGCTTGCACGCCAATCGGGCTGCGGTAAGATGAATCCGCAAGCATCCCGCAGCCGATGAATCACCATGCCCAATCTCGCCCAGCAGCCTGGCGTCAGAACCACGCAGCAGTTGACCATGACGCCCGAACTGCGGCAGTCGGTACGGCTGCTGCAGATGTCCGGCCCCGAATTGCTGCAGGAAGTCGAGCGGCAGCTCGAATCCAATCCGCTGCTCGAGCGGCAAGAGGCGGAGCCCTTGGTACCCGCCCAGCCCGCGGGTGATGCCGATGCGCGCAAAACTGCGCACGAACCCATCGTGCCCGACACGCTCTTTCAACATTTGCTGCAGCAATTGCGGCTGCTGGGCCTTGCAGATGCAGAATTCGCCATTGGCTGCGCCCTGATCGGCGCGTTGGACGAGCGCGGCTACCTGTGCGAGGCGCCCGAGGCACTGGCACCCGTCTGTCGCGACCTGCTCGGAGCGGCTGTGCCACCGGATTGGCCACAACCGCGCCAGGTGCTGGCCGTACTGCGCCAGATCCAGCAATTCGACCCTGCCGGGGTTGCTGCCCGCGATCTGGTCGAGTGTCTGCAGTTGCAGCTCGAAGCCCTGCCGGCCGCAACCCCGTGGCGCCTCCAGGCGCACGCCTGGCTGGCTAGCATGCGCTCGGGACAGGGCCTGCAGGCACTACCCACCCCGGCCCTGCCACCTGGCATGCAGGGCATCGGGATCCTGCTGCGCCAACTGGATCCCGCGCCGGGCGCGCGCTTTGCCGACGCATCGGCAGGGTCATCGTCAGCCGCTGATCTGCCCGACGTCATCGCCAGCCGGCACCATGGCGGGTGGCAGGTCACACCGAACCCCATACTGCAGCCCACGTTGCGCATCGATGCCGGCTATGCCGGCCTGATCCGCACGGTGGCCGATGCAGCAGCCCGCACCTACCTGAGCAGCCGGCTGCGCGAGGCACGCTGGCTGCTGCGCGGACTGCAGAACCGCCAGGCGACGCTGGCCCGGGTCGTCCATTCGATCCTGGCCCTGCAGGACGATTTTTTCAGGCATGGCGCGCAGGCCATGAAGCCGCTGGTACTGGCCGACGTGGCAGACGACACTGGCTTGCATGTGTCCACCGTGTCACGCGCCATTGCCGGGAAATTCCTGCTTGTCCCGGGCAGCGGCCTGCACGCCCTGCAGTATTTCTTCTCCAGCGGGGTTCCGGGTCGCCATGGTGAGCGATGCTCCAGCACCGCCATCCAGGCGCGGATCCGGCGCCTGGTGGCGTCCGAGTCGGCGTGCGCTCCATTGAGCGACAGCCGCCTGGCCCAGCTGCTGAACGCCGACGGCATCCAGGTGGCGCGACGGACCCTGGCCAAGTATCGCGAGGACGCCGGCATTCCATCATCCCGGGCACGCAAGGCGCGCCCGGGCTGACCGCACAGCTCTGGTTTGGCATGTTTTTTGCTTAATGATGGATGTGCGCCGGACCATGGTGGTTCGGCCCTGCAGAGGCACATCCCATGTCCGATTCAAGAACGCTCGACCTGATCCAGCAACACGACGCCCAGTGGGTAGATCTCCGATTCACGGATACCCATGGCAAGGCGCATCACATCACCTATCCCGCGGCCACCTTCGATGCCACCGCGCTGCACGAGGGACGCATGTTCGACGGCTCGTCGATCCAGGGCTGGAAGTCCGTGCATGAGTCGGACATGCTTCTGATGCCTGACGACGCAACGGCTGTGGTGGACCCCTTTGCCGCCGCAGCAACGGTCATGGTGACCTGCACCGTGCAGGATCCGGCCACGCTGCAAGGCTATGAGCGGGATCCGCGTTCCATCGCGCTGCGCGCCGAGACGTTCCTCCAGGCGTGTGCGGTGGCCGATGCGGCACTCTTTGGCCCGGAACCCGAGTTCTTCGTGTTCGACGGCGTACGCTGGCAGACCGACATGCAAGCGGCCCTTTATGAAATCGTGTCGAGCGAAGGGGCCTGGATGAGCGCGGCGTCAGACAGCCCGAACCATGGCCACCGGCCACATGTCAAGGGTGGCTATTTTCCGGTGCCGCCCATGGACTCCCTGCGAGACCTGCGCGGCGCCATGTGCGATGCCATGGCGGCCATGGGGCTCGAGGTCGAGGTGCATCACCACGAAGTCGCCACCGCGGGCCAGTGCGAGATCGGCGTACGGGCCAATACCCTCACACGCAAGGCCGACGAGGTGCAGATCCTCAAGTATTGCGTACACAGCGCAGCGCACGCCTGCGGCAAGACCGCCACTTTCATGCCCAAGCCGCTTCTGGGCGACAATGGTTCAGGCATGCACGTCCACCAATCGCTCGTGAAGGACGGGGTCAATCTGTTTGCCGGCAACGCCTATGCCGGCCTGTCCGAAATGGCCCTGCACTACCTCGGTGGCATCATTCGGCACGCCCAGGCGCTGAACGCCTTCACCAACCCCACCACCAACTCCTACAAGCGCCTGGTGCCCGGATTCGAGGCGCCGGTCATGCTGGCGTACTCGGCCCGCAACCGCTCGGCGTCCATCCGCATCCCGCTCGTGGGCAGCCCATCGGCGCGACGCATCGAGGCACGTTTTCCCGACCCCGCCTGCAATCCGTACCTGGGCTTTGCTGCGCTCCTGATGGCGGGCCTGGATGGCATCCTGAACAAGATCGATCCAGGCGATGCCATGGACAAGAACCTGTACGACCTGCCGATCGAAGAGGCGCAGGGGGTGCCGTGCGTCGCCACATCGCTGGCGCAGGCACTGGACCGTCTGGAGCAGGATCATGATTTCCTGACGCAAGGCGGCGTGTTCAGCGAAGACATGCTGGCGGCCTACGCAGCGCTCAAGCGCGAGCAGGTCCAGCGCGTGGCCATGGCGCCCTGCCCGGTCGAATTCGACCTGTACTACTCGGTCTGAAGGTGACGCGATGAACCAGTGTGCCAATCCGGATCCAGGTGCTGGCCTGTACGATCCATGCCACGAACATGACGGCTGCGGCGTGGGCTTCGTCGCCCACGTCAAGGGGAAAAAATCCCACGCACTCATCGAACAGGGGCTGCTGATTCTCGAGCACCTGGAGCACCGGGGCGCAGTGGGCGCCGATCCCCTGATGGGTGACGGCGCAGGCGTCCTGATTCAGATCCCGCATGCACTCTTTCGGGCCGCGATGGTGCGCCACGGGGTCACCCTGCCCGATCCCGGCGAGTACGGCGCCGGCATGCTCTTCCTGCCCAGGGATGCCACGGCGCGCCAGGCCTGCGAACAGGCGCTGGAACGCTGCGCGCTGGCACATGGCCTGCAGGTACTGGGGTGGCGCGACGTACCCACGGACCGCACCATGCCCATGTCGCCCATCGTGCGCGCCCATGAACCGGTGATCCGCCAGGTTTTCATCGGCTGCGGTCGCGCACACGTGCAAACCGATGCGCTGGAACGCAGGCTCTACGGCTTGCGCAAGAGATGGGACCATGCCATCCGTGCCCTGGAGCACGTACCGGCGGGCACGTATTGCATGGTTTCGCTATCGGCGCGCACCATCGTCTACAAGGGCCTGCTGCTGGCGGAGCAGGTGGGCCAATATTACCCGGACCTGCGCGATCCGCGCGCAGCTTCGGCGCTGGTGCTGGTCCATCAACGCTTTTCCACCAACACCTTTCCGGCCTGGGAACTGGCCCACCCCTACCGCATGATCGCCCACAATGGCGAGATCAACACGATACGCGGGAACATCAATGCGTTGAACGCCTGCCGCGGCACCGCCACCGCAGCGCTGCCGGGTGGCGACCTGGATGCACTCTGGCCGATCATCCATGCGGGGCAATCGGACACGGCCAGCTTCGACAACTGTCTGGAGTTGCTGGTCATGGCGGGTTATCCCCTGGCGCAGGCAATCATGATGATGATCCCCGAGGCCTGGGAGCATGATGTCCACATGGCGGCCACGCGCCGTGATTTCTACGCCTATCACGCGGCACTGATGGCCCCCTGGGACGGGCCTGCAGCCCTGGTGTTCACGGACGGCCGCCAGGTCGGGGCGACGCTCGATCGCAACGGCCTGCGCCCGGCGCGCTACGTCGTGACCGGCGACGATCGCGTGATTCTGGCCTCCGAGGCCGGCGTTCTGGCCATCCCCGAGAAAAATATCGTGCACAAATGGCGCCTGCAGCCTGGGCGAATGTTGCTGATCGACACGGAAGCCGGGCGCATCATCGGCGATGACGAGATCAAGGACCAAATGGCCAGTGCCCGACCCTACGCCCAGTGGCTGGCGCGCACCCGGATCCGCCTTCGGGACCTGCCATCGGACGATGGCGAACCGAGACCGGCGACCGACACAGGCAAGCCGCGGCCGGCCACTGACAAAGGCGCGTTCCTGCTGCGGCGCCAGCAGGCATTCGGCTACACACGCGAGGACCTCAAGTTTCAGTTGCTGCCCATGGCGCAGTCCGGTGCCGAGGCCTTGGGATCCATGGGCGATGACCGGCCGCTTGCGGTGCTGTCGAACCAGCACCGGTCGCTCTACGATTACTTTCGCCAGCAGTTCGCCCAGGTGACCAACCCGGCAATCGACCCCATCCGCGAGCGCCTCGTCATGAGCCTGGCCACGCTCATCGGCCCGCGCCCCGGCCTGCTCGAGCGCAATCCAGCCCATCTGCCGGCGCTTCTGGAAGCCCCACAGCCGGTGCTGGATGAGGCGGACATGGCCGCGCTGCGCTGCCTGGGCCGGGCGGTCCCGGACCGTTTGCGCAGCCACGTGCTGGATATCACCTGCGAGGCACAACAGGATGCGTCAGGCATGGCGGCGCGCCTGGATACACTCTGCACCGACGCTGAAGAGGCCTTGCGCCAGGGCGGCAACATCCTCATCCTCAGCGACCGCAGCGCAAGCCGCGAGCGCGTGGCCATCCCGGCCCTGCTGGCCACCTCGGTCGTACACCAGCACCTCGTGCGCCAGGGGCTGCGCACCCGCACGGGCCTGGTCGTCGAGACCGGGTCGGCGCGCGAAGTGCATCACTTCGCCGTACTCGCCGGCTATGGCGCCGACGCCATCCATCCATACCTGGCACTGGAAACCGTACGCCACGAGCACGCCGCATCAGCCGGCTCGCCGGGCGGCCAGCAGGCCGTCGAGAACTACGTGCACGCCATCGGCAAGGGTCTGCTCAAGGTGATGTCCAAGATGGGCATTTCCACCTATCTTTCCTATATGGGCTCGCAACCTTTCGAAGCGGTGGGCCTGGCCGATGACCTGGTCGAGCGCTGCTTCGCGGGTACCGCCTCGACCATTCAGGGCATCGGCCTGAAAGAACTCCTGGAAGAGGCGCTGTGGCTGCACCGCTCAGCCTGGCGCGGCGATCCGGTGCTGGCCGATTCGCTGGCCGACGGCGGCGACCATGCCTGGCGCGAGCGCGGCGAGGCCCATATGTGGACCCCGGACACCATTGCCCATCTGCAGCACGCGGTCCGCGGCCGTGATGCCCGCACCTACGCCCAGTATGCCCGGCTCGTCAATGAGCAGAGTACCCGCCTGATGACGCTGCGCGGACTCTTTCGGCTGCGGCTGGGACCCAGCGGCGCAGTGCCGCTCGACGAGGTCGAACCGGCCGCCGAGATCGTCAAGCGCTTCGTCACCGGGGCGATGTCGCTGGGATCGATTTCCACGGAAGCGCACACCACGCTTGCGATCGCGATGAACCGCCTGGGCGGCAAATCGAATACCGGCGAAGGCGGCGAGGATCCGGCGCGCTATCGCGCCGAGATGGCCGGCGGGCACATCCAGGCCGGCGACACCCTGTCGGGCCTGCTGCCGCAGGCGGGCATCGTGCGCGATCAGGTGCTTCAGGAAGGCGATTCGCTGCGCAGCCGCATCAAGCAGGTGGCCTCGGGTCGCTTTGGAGTGACGGCGGCCTATCTGGTGTCGGCCGACCAGATCCAGATCAAGATCGCACAGGGTGCCAAACCTGGCGAGGGCGGGCAGCTGCCTGGCCACAAAGTCACACCCTATATCGCCGACCTGCGGTTCTCGGTGCCCGGCGTGGGATTGATTTCGCCGCCGCCGCACCACGACATCTATTCGATCGAGGATCTGGCGCAACTCATCCACGATCTGAAATGCGTCAATCCGGCCGCCTCGATCTCCGTCAAACTGGTGTCGGAGGTGGGTGTGGGCACCATTGCGGCCGGGGTGGCCAAGGCCAAGGCAGATCACGTGGTGATCTCGGGGCACGACGGTGGCACCGGCGCCTCGCCATGGTCATCCATCCTGCGCGCCGGCTCGCCCTGGGAACTGGGGCTGGCCGAAACGCAGCAGACCCTGGTGCGCAATGGTTTGCGCGGGCGCATCCGGATCCAGGCCGACGGCCAGATGAAAACCGGCCATGATGTCGTGATCGCCGCGCTGCTGGGGGCTGACGAAATGGGTTTCGCCACCGCCCCCCTGGTGGCGATGGGCTGCATCCAGATGCGCAAGGGCCAGACGAACACCTGTCCCACGGGCATTGCGACGCAGGATCCAGAACTGCGCCGGCGCTTCGTCGGCCTGCCCGAGCACGTCATGGCGTATTTTCTGTTCGTCGCCCAGGAAGTGCGCGAGATCATGGCGCAATGCGGTTTCCGTCGTTTCGATGACATGGTGGGACGGGCCGACCGACTGGACATGCGTGCGGGTATCGACCACTGGAAGGCACGGGGCCTGGATTGCACGCGCATCTTCCACCGCCCCCCGGTCGCCGGCGATGTGGCCATCCGCCACGTCGACAGGCAGGATCATGCCCTGGACAAGGCACTGGATCACGTGATCCTCGCCCAGGCCCGCCAGGCCATCGACACTGGACAGGCGGTCTGCCTGGCACTCGATGTGTGCAATGCCGATCGCAGCGTCGGCGCGCTGCTCTCGGGCGAGATCGCGCGCCAGCATGGCGAAGCCGGGCTGCCCGAAGACACCATCCGGATCCACCTGACCGGCACGGGAGGGCAGAGTTTCGGCGCATTCCTCGCAGCCGGCATCACCCTGGACCTGGAGGGCCAGGCCAATGACTACGTTGGCAAAGGCCTGTCGGGCGGCCGGATCATCGTGCGCCAGCCCGACGGATTTCGCGGTTGGGGCCCTGAGCAGATCATCGCGGGCAACACCCTGCTGTATGGCGCCACGCGTGGCGATGCCTGGTTCAATGGCGTGGCCGGCGAGCGCTTCGCCGTGCGCAACTCCGGGGCGGTGGCGGTGGTGGAGGGCGTGGGCGACCACGGCTGCGAATACATGACGGGCGGCACCATCGTGGTGCTGGGCGAGACCGGCCGCAATTTTGCCGCCGGCATGTCCGGCGGCGTGGCGTACGTCTTCGATCCGCACGGCAGGTTCCCGGCGCGCTGCAACCCCGACATGGTGGCCCTCGAACCCGTCTGTCGGCAAGTGGGCCGCGATGCACCCGAAACGGACGATGAGCGCACACTGAAGGCCCTCATCGAGGCGCATCGCCGCCACACGGGCAGCCGCCAGGCCGCGCGGATCCTGGCCGACTGGCAAGCCAGCCGGCCGCATTTCATCAAGGTCGTGCCACATGAATACCGGCGCGCACTGGCGCAGCTGCGCGGCACGGTGCCCGCAGCAGACGCTTGCCGCCCCATTCAGGTCGCCTGAAAGGAGTACAGCATGGACGATATGGACAAATTGCGCGGCTTCATGCGGATTCCGCGCCAGAAGGCGCCGACCCGGTCACCCGCAGTACGCGTGCATGACTTCCTTGAATTCGTCGAACCCATGGACACGGCCACGGCCCGCAAGCAGGCTGCGCGATGCATGGATTGCGGCATTCCCTATTGCAGCCACGGCTGTCCGGTGGGCAACATCATTCCCGACTGGAACGATCTGGTGTTCCGCGATGATTGGCATGCTGCACTGCAACGCCTGCTGTCGACCAACAATTTCCCGGAATTCACGGGCCGCATCTGTCCGGCGCCTTGCGAAGCGGCCTGTTCCCTGGCGCTTTCCGACGATCCGGTGGGAATCAAATCCATCGAGCATGCCATCATCGAGCGGGGCTGGGCCGAGGGTTGGGTCGTGCCCATGCCCGCCGAAGAACAGACTGGCAAACGGGTGGCCATCATGGGATCCGGTCCTGCGGGACTGGCCTGCGCACAGCAATTGGCGCGTGCCGGGCATGCAGTGACCGTCTTCGAGAAGAACGACCGCATCGGCGGCCTGCTGCGCTATGGCATACCCGACTTCAAACTGGAGAAGCGGCACATCGACCGCCGCATCGTCCAGATGGAGCAAGAGGGTGTGGTCTTTCGCAGCAGCAGCTACGTCGGGCACGCCGCGGATGCCAGCCGCTTCAGTCACGGCATGGCGCCCGTCACCTGTGTGCACCCAGACACCCTGTTGCGGGAATTCGACGCCATCGTCATGGCGGGCGGCTCGGAAACGCCCAGGGATCTGCCGATCCCCGGCCGCGCGCTGGACGGCGTGCGCTTTGCACTCGATTTCCTGCCCGAACAGAATCATGTCGACGCCGGCGACGATCTCGCGCAACGGTGCACCGCCCAGGGCAAGCGGGTGATTGTCATCGGCGGCGGGGATACGGGTTCGGACTGCGTGGGCACCTGCAATCGCCAGGGCGCACAGGCCGTCGCGCAATTCGAACTCATGTCCATGCCGCCCGTTACCCCCGACAGACTCATGACCTGGCCGGGTTGGCCACTGCGCCTGCGGACCTCGAGTTCACATGAAGAAGGCTGCCAGCGCGACTGGGCCATACGGACCCTGCGTTTCAACGGAGATGATGCGGGACGCGTGCGCAGCGTCTCCTGTACGCGCGTCCAGTGGCGCGGGCGCGAGATGGTGCCGGTTCCGGACAGCGCATTCGACATGCCGGCCGATCTGGTGCTGCTGGCCATGGGCTTCGAGTGCCCGCGCCAGGCCGTGGTGGATGCCTTCGGTGTGGCGCGCGATGCGCGCGGCAACGTGGCGACTGGCGGCGACGAGGGCACCCGCTACCGGACGAGCGTTCATAACGTCTTTGCTGCGGGCGACATGCGCCGAGGGCAGTCTTTGGTAGTCTGGGCGATTCGGGAAGGACGCCAGTGCGCCCGTGCGGTCGATCAGTACCTGATGGGGTCGAGTCACTTGCCCCGTTGAGTATTGGCATGATTTTTGCTTGTATCTGGGCAGGCTCAGGTCGGGCGCGACGCCCGGCATGGCCGTTTGATCAACCATGCGGGTGACCGCAAGAGGATAGCAACATGAGCGAAATTCGTGCCGCCATCGTGGGCCACGGCAACCTTGGACGAGGCGTCGAGCAGGCGCTTGCCCAGGCACTGGACATGCACCTGGTCGGTATTTTCAGCCGCCGCCCCGCAGAGGACATCCAGCCTCTGACGGCTGGCGTGCCGGTATACGCCCTGAGTGATATTGACAGTCACCAGGATACGATCGACGTGCTGATCCTGTGCGGCGGTTCCAGAAGCGACCTGCCCGAACAGGGCCCTGCACTGGCTGGGCGTTTCACCACGGTGGACAGCTTCGATACGCATGCCCGGATTCCCGATTACTACGCGGCCATGGACGAGGCCGCGCGCCAGGGGCACAACGTCTCGCTGGTTTCCATCGGCTGGGATCCCGGGCTGTTCTCGCTGAACCGCCTGCTGGCCGAGGCGGTACTGCCGCAAGGCACGACGCACACATTCTGGGGCAAGGGCGTCAGCCAGGGGCACTCCGATGCGATCCGCCGCATACCCGGTGTGCGCGCTGCCGTGCAATACACTGTTCCGGTGCCCACAGCCCTGGCACAGGTACGCAATGGCGAGAACCCCGCGCTTTCCACGCGCCAGAAGCATACCCGCGAGTGTTACGTCGTACTCGAAGAGGGCGCCAACCCGCAGACCGTGCGCGAGGCGATCGTGTCGATGCCGTATTATTTTGATGAATACGATACCCAGGTGAATTTCATCTCGGAGGCGCAACTGCAGGCGGATCACAAAGGGATGCCGCACGGCGGCTTCGTCATTCGCAGCGGCAGCACAGGTGCAGGCACCGCGCAGACCTGTGAATTTTCATTGCAGTTGCAGAGCAATCCCGAATTCACGGCCTCGGTCATGGTGGCCTATGCCCGTGCGGCGCAACGCATGAAGGCGCAGGGCCTGACCGGTGCATACAGCGTCTTTGACGTGGCCCCCGCGCTGCTGTCGCCGCGGCCCGCGGCCGAGTTGCGCCAGATGTTGCTGTAGGCACGCGTGGTCTACCGGCCAGTTGCGCCGGGCGATCAGCGATCCATGGCAGGGGCTGGATCAGGGCGTGGGCGGCCGCTCGCGGCACTTGCGCGCCAGCGTGTTGCGCCCCCAGCCCAGGCGCCGGGCGGCTTCCTGGCGCTTGCCATGTGACGCGCCCAGGGCCGCGTCAATCAGTGTGCGTTCGAAAATCGGCAGGGCCCGGGCCAGGAGATCCTGTGCGCCAGCGGCCAGCGCATCGTCGGCCCAGGCCCGCAAGGCCTGCGGCCAGTCAGGCGGGGCGGCTGTAACCGGCCCCGTTCGTGCAGGGATAGCCGATGCAGGCGCGGACCGTGCAGGCGTGGGCGGTGCAGGCGTCGCCGGGATGTCGAACGCCGGCTGTGCCGATGCGACGGGTGTCCGGGCGTCGGCCAGCAATGTGTCGGGCAGATCGCCCCGGCGGATGATGCCACCGGCCACCATCACGGTCAGCCAGCGGCAGAGATTCTCAAGCTGGCGCACGTTGCCCGGCCAGGGCAATTGCGCGAGCAGGCGCATGACGTCGTCATCCAGCCGTTTCTGCTCTACACCCATCTCCCGCGCTGCCTGAGACAGAAAGTGGTACGCCAGCTGGGGGATGTCTTCGGGACGCTGGGCCAGATCGGGCAGGCGGATGTTGATCACATTCAACCGGTAGAACAGATCCTGCCGAAAACGGCCCTCCTGGACCCGCTGCGCCAGGTCCTGGTGGGTTGCGGCGATGATGCGCACGTCCACCTCGATGAGCGAGGTGCCGCCCACCCGATAGAATTCGCCCTCCTGGAGCACGCGCAGCAGTCGCGTCTGCACGTCCAGCCGCATATCGCCGATTTCGTCGAGGAACAGCGTGCCGCCGTCGGCCTGCTCGAAGCGTCCGATGCGCCGGTTATTGGCGCCTGTGAAGGCGCCACGTTCGTGACCGAACAGTTCCGACTCGATGAGCTCCTGCGGGATCGCCGCCATATTGAGGGCAAGAAACGGCCTGGAGGCACGCGCCGAGCGCTGGTGCAGGGCCTGCGCAACACGCTCTTTGCCCGTCCCCGAGGCGCCGTTGATCAGCACCGTGGCTGATGACTGGCTCAGCCGGCCGATGGCCCGGAAGACGTTCTGCATGGCGGCGGACACGCCGATGATGTCGGGCACCGGAGACGCGGGGCCACCGGCATCCGCGGTGGCCCCTGCCTCCCGCCTCGACAGCGCGCTGCCGACGAGCGCGTTCACATCGTGGATGTCGAATGGCTTGGGCAGGTAATCGAATGCCCCGCCCTGATAGGAATTCACGGCGGCGTCCAGGTCGGGAAAGGCCGTGGTGACGATGACCGGCAAGTCCGGATAGCGTGCCCGCAGCCAGCGCAGGGTATGCAGCCCGTCGGTGCCCGGCATGCGGATGTCGGTGATGAGCACATCGGGCGCCGGTTCACCGGCCTCGAGCCGGTTCAGCGCATCATCGGCATTGTCGAACGTGGTGATGGCATAGCCTTCGGGTTGCAGGGTTTTTTCCAGCACCCAGCGGATCGAGCGATCGTCATCCAGGATCCAGATCGTGTCAGACATGGCAAGGCTCCTGCAGGACAGGCAGCCGGTCGGCCATCACCGGCAGCAGCAGGCTGAAACACGTGCAGCCGGGCTGGCTACAGCAATCGATCAGCCCATGGTGCCGGCGGGCGATGTCCTGCGCCAGTGGCAGCCCGAGCCCGATGCCGTTGGCGCGGCCCGTCACCATGGGAAAGAACAGGGCGTCCTGCAGCGATTCGGGCACGCCGGGGCCATTGTCGATGACGTCGATGCGCAGCACCAGCCGGTGACACCGGCCATGCAGGGTCAACTGGCGATCCGCGCGCGTGCGCAGCAGGATGCGCGCATCGGGCACAGCATGTTCCACCAGGACTTGCATGGCATTGCGCACCAGATTCAGCAACACCTGCACAAGCTGGTCGTGATCGGCCAGAATGGTGGGCAGGCTGGGATCATAGTCGCGCATGATCGGCAACCCCGGCTGCTCGACCTGTACCAGCGTGCGCGCACGCTCGAGACATTCATGGATATTGACTTCACTGCGCGCAGCGGCCGGGCCGATACCCAGCATGCGCCCAGCCAGTGCCTGCAGCCGATCACTCTCGGCGATGATGACGTTCAGGTACTCCTGCCATTCGGGGTCCGGCAGGGCCGTGGCCATCAGTTGCGCCGCCCCGCGTATGCCCCCCAGCGGATTGCGGATCTCGTGGGCCATGCCCCGCACGAGCTGGTTGATGGCCTGTTGTGCCTGGGCGCGACCCTCCTCGCGGGACAGGCGCAACTGGCGCTCGACCGGCTGCATCTCCAGCAGCAGAAACGGGGTGCGGCTGCCTGCATGCGCATCGACCTGGCCGTCTTTCTCCAGCCGTGCAACGCTGTAGTCTATGGTCTGCATCATGCCCGTCAAGGTACGCACAGGCACTTCGCGGCAGGTGATCGACTGCCCGATCTTCAGGCATTCCCGCAGGGTATCGGCCATGCCGCCATCGTCCTGCCAGCAGGACTCGAGCGCGCGCGCCCGCAGGTGCCGGCGGCTGGCGGACAGCAATGCCTCAGCGGCCGCGTTGAGATAATGGATGGTCAGCGTGTGGTCGAGCAGCACCAGGGCGGTGCGCTGGCTGTCCAGCAGCAGACGATGAAGGACCGGTTTGCCCACGGAAGTTCCATTCGTTGGGGATGCACCATCATGATGCGATTTTTGTGATTATGCTCGCTTTTTGTGCAACCCGGCCCAGACCGATTGCAGGACCAGACCCGTTATAGTAGTCAAGCCAGGTGCATGGATTGAACCTGGCACATGAGATCGCGCACACCGCGCAAACCGCAGGGGATACCCAAGGAGGACCACCGCATGTTCAGAACAATCACGAAACTGGCCGCATTCGCCATGGTCCTGGGCCTCGCCGCCTGTGCGGGCAGGCCACCCGCGCCGACCCCACCCGACCCCGCCCACAATGCCCGCAATGCGCTCGACTGGGCTGGATCCTACCGCGGCATCCTGCCATGCGCCGATTGTGAAGGCATCGAGACCACCATCAATCTGTACGCCGATGGGCAATACTGCGCGCAACTCGTCTATCTGGGCAAACCGGGCACGCCGTGGCTGGAGCACGGGGCCTTCACCTGGGGCCCTGAAGGCAATTCAGTCACCCTGCAGGGCAGCGAACCCAGCCATTACTTCGTGAGCGAGAATCGGCTCGTGCGCCTGGCCGCCGATGGCAGCCGGATCCAGGGGCCACTGGCACCGAAATACGAATTGCCGCGCATCGCGCCCACAGCGTGGCCCGGCTGCCCGAAGCCGCAGGATACGCCTCGCTCATAGATTCGCCTCGACCCACTGACGAAACTGGGCTGCGGGCAGGGCCCCGGACACCCGGGCCACTTCGCGCCCCTGGCGGAGCATGACCAGTGTCGGAATGCTGCGGATATTGAAACGTTGCGCCAGGGCAGGTTCGGCCTCGGTGTCGACCTTCAGGAAGCGAGCACGCGGCTCGAGCTGCCGTGCGGCATCTGCAAATATGGGTGCGAACTGGCGGCATGGGCCACACCATGTGGCCCAGAAATCCACCACCACCGGCAGGTCGCTGCCCGCGTGCGCATCGAACGCCTGTTGGCCGGCGGCAATGGGGGCACCGGTGAAGAGAGGCTGCTTGCAGACCCCGCAATGGCCGCCATCCTGCAGACGGTCGGCGGGTACGCGATTCTTGCGGTGGCAATGCGGGCATGCCACGATCAATGGGGATGTCATGTCGGAAGGCCTGTGATGAAGCCCGAAGGCAACAGAAACTGTGATGAAGACTATATTGGGGCATACCGGTGAAGTGCAATGCCCTGCCCGGGGCATACCGGTAGAGTGCAGTGCCCGGCCTACCCATGCGCCAGAATGATGTCCATGATCTCCTGGGTGATCTGATCCTGGCGAACAGACGACATCTCGAGCTTCAGTTGTGCCATGCGCTCATCGACCGATTGCTCGGCCTGCTGCATCAGGGCCAGGCGCGCGGCATTTTCCGTGACCATGGCTTCTGCCGATGCCCGAAAGACGCTGGCAAACAGGTGGTGGCGCACCAGCGCCGACAATTGCGCAGCCGGCGCCAGGGTGAAATCCGGCAAGGCCCGCGAGGGCCAGCGTGCCGGGGCCTGCAGCAACTGGGGCGGCAAGGGCAGCAATGCGCTGATGGCCGGCGCCCGCAGCCCGTGCCCGACCCGGCGCGTATACGCCAGCCAGACCCCCAGCCGGGTGAGTGGCTGGCCGCGGCTGCGCTGCTCGATCTGCTGCACCACTTCGCTGGCCAGGCGTGCCACGCCATCGACCGACGCAGGCGGGCGCAGGCGGTGCTCGACGGTCATGCCGCGCTCTTCGAGGGCGGCCTGCAGGCGCGCCCCTGCGCACAATACCTGGGGATGCCCCTCCTGCCGATCCGCAGCCTGTACGCACAACTGCAGCACTTCGGTGGCCAGCACCTCGTTGTAATTGCCGCAGAAGCCATGATCGGAGCCAAAGGCCACCACGATCCCGTGGCGTATCCCTCGGCGGTCACTGGTACCGGGCCAGCCAGTCTGCATGCGATGGGCGAACGCCGAAAACCCCCGACGGATGGTGGCCTGATAGGCCTCGATGGCCAGGGCCGCCTCTTCATAGGGCGCCGCATTGATGGCTGCCAGGCTTTTCATGGTGCGCACGATGCCACGGATGCTGGCGAGCGTATGCCCTTGTCGCGACAGGGCTTCGAGCGACTGTGCCATTACGGCCTGCCGCGCCGTGCGGCAGGCGGCACGCCGCCGACGGCCTCGCGAGCGACCTGCAGGATGCGCTGGCGATCGTCCTGGCCCAGACGCGCGCCCGTCATGGCCTGGGCCTGCAGATCCGGCAGGGCCTGGCGTGCGGCAACACGCAGCTGACCCATGGCCGCCATGACCCGGCTGGCCGACAGGCCATCGAACAGACCCTCCATGGCGGCGATCAGCACGGCCAATTGCTCGATCACCGGCATCGGATCGCGCTCGGCCTGGCGCAGCGCCATGCGCACCGCGGCACCGCGCGCCAGATGCGCCCGGGCGGTGTCATCCAGACGGGTGCCGAAGCGGGCGAAGTCTTCGAGTTCCTCGAACTGCGACAGCGTGACCCGCAGATTGCCGGAGACATCACGCAGGCTGCGATTCTGCGCCTTGCCGCCCACGCGCGAGACCGACAGGCCCAGATCCACCGCCGGAAACTGATTGCGGCGCACCAGGCGGGGAGACAGGTAGATCTGCCCGTCGGTGATGGAAATGAGATTGGTGGGAATGTATGCGGCCAGATTTTCGGCCTCGGTCTCGACCACCGGCAGCACGGTGATGGAACTGCCCCCCAGCGCCTCGCTGAACTGCCCCGCGCGCTCGAGCAGGCGGGCATGCACGTAGAAAATGTCGCCCGGAAAGGCCTCGCGACCCGGCGGGCGGCGCAGCAGCAAGGACAGCTCGCGGTAGGCCCGCGCGTGGTGCGTCATGTCATCGAAGACCACCAGCACATCCTGCCCCTGTGCCGCAAAATACTCGGCCATGGTCATCGCGCCATACGGCGCCATGTAGGCCAGCCCCGGGGCTTCCTCGTCACCGACGTGCATGACGATGCTGCGACTGCGCATCCCGTTCTCGGTCAATGCCCGGATGACCCGCGCCACCGCGTCGCCACGCTGGCCAATCGCGCAGTAGATGCACAGCACCGCGCTGTCGCGCTGGTTCAGCATGGTATCGATGGCCATGGAGGTCTTGCCCGTCTGCCGGTCGCCGATGATCAGCTGGCGCTGCCCCAGACCCACCGGGATGGCGGCGTCCACCGCCTTGATGCCCGTGAGCAGGGCGCGCGATACGGGCGCGCGCTCAAGAATGCGCGGCGCCTCGGCCTCGACGGGACGCTGCAGCGTCGCACGCACCGGCCCCAGGCCATCGATGGGCCGGCCCAGCCCGTCTACCACACGCCCCAACAGGGCGGCGCCCACCGGCACGCTGACCACCTTGCGCGTGCGCCGGGCACTTTCACCCGGACGGATCATTTCGGCGGGCCCCAGCAGCACTACCCCCAGACGGTCGGGCTCGAGGTCCAGCACGACCCCATGAGCACCACTGTCGAACACGATGAGTTCGTCGGCCAGTGCCTGCATGAGGCCGGAGACGGTGGCCACGCCATCGCCTACATCGGTGACGACCCCCATCTCGGACAGGGTCGGCCCGGGCGCGGGCAGGTCGAGCAGGCGGCTGCGCCAGCGGGCAAAGGCACGATCGGGATCGCGCGGCACCCCCCCGCCCGGCGCCCGTGGCAAGCCGGACACGCCGGCAGCCGACCCTTCAGACCCCATCATGCCCTTCTTCATGACGCAGGGCGGCCGCATGATGTTGGGCCACCCTGTCGTCGAGTTCATCCATGTAGCTGTCTATCGTCCAGGCCAGCTGCACGCCCCCCATCTGGAGGATCAGCCCCGGAGACTGTTCGGGATCGGTGGCATAGTCCAGTTGCACACCCGGGAGCACGGTCTGCAGATCGGTGTCGAGCCGTTGCCGTGCCTCGGGTGCCAGGGGCTGATGCGTGGACACCCGCGCCTGCTGCCCGGCCGCCACCGTGGCGCCCAGTTCGGTGACCAGGGGCCGGATCTGCTGCGCGGCCTTGCGCGCGATGGCCGCTTCGAGGGGTTCATCGGCCAGATCGACCAGCACCTTGCGGGCCATGTCGAACACGGTGCGGGCAGCGGCCTGGTGCAGGCGCTGGATGAATTCCTGGCGCTCGCGCTCGAGGTGCACCCCCCAGCCGGCCTGTTCCTGCTTGAGCTGACGCCGCGCATCCGCCATGATCTGCTCGCGTTCATGCTCGGTGGCCGCCAGCGCCTGGGCCACGGTCGCCTCTTGTTCGGCCAGTGTACGCTCGAGCGCCTGCTCGTACTGCACCCCGGTCGCCATGGCTTTTTCATGCGCGGCCTCGGCCTCGGCCATGCGACGCGCGATGGCGGCTTCGCGCGCATCGATGCCGTTCAGGATGGGAAGATAAAGGAAACGGCGCAGCAGCCAGACCAGCACCAGAAAATTGGCAAGCTGTGCGAGTACGGTGACCCAGTCGATCGACATGGCGCATCAACCCCCCGCTGCACTGCGCACGGCATCCCAGAACGGATTGGCAAAAATCAGGATCAGCGCCACCACGAAACAATAGATGCCCGACGACTCGACCATGGCCAGGCTGACGAACAGCGTGCGCGACAGCGTAGGCGCCGCATCGGGCTGCTGGGCAATGGCCGCCATGGCGGCGGCCGCCGCCCGCCCTTCGCCCAGTGCGGCGCCAAATGACCCGATGGCTACGGTCAGGCCGGCCGTCAGGATGGAGATCAGGGCAACAAGCGTCAGTTCGGTCATGGCGTGTCCTGTGGTGAAGCCTCGGGGCTGGCATCGGCCATTACGGATGAAATATATACGGCCGCCAGAATGGCGAAGATGTAGGCCTGGATGACACCCACCAGCAGGCTGAACAGATCCATGACGACCGGAAAGAAAAACGGGGCAATGCCCAGCAGAATGGCGGCGATCACGGCCCCGCTCATCACATTGCCGTACAGGCGGATGGACAGCGACACCCCTTTGGACAGTTCGCCAATGAGGTTGAAGGGCAGGACGATGATGGAAGGTTGCGCCAGCCGGGCCAGATAATGGCGCACACCGCCATGCATGATGCCGAAGGCCGGCACGGCCAGCAGCACCGCCAGCGTGAGGGCCACCGTGGTGGACAGCGAACCCATGGGTGACCGGAACCCGGGAATCACGGCCATCAGGTTGGCGGCCGCAATGAACAGGAACAGGGTGCCGGAAAAGATCATCACCTGACGCACTGCGGTGCGGGTGACGGCGTGGATCTGCCCCTGGATGAGTTCGACCATGACCTCCAGCGCAGAGCGCCAGCGCCCGGGGGGCACATCGGGGCGCAGCCGGCGGGTCACGAGCCAGGACACCCCGACCAGTACCGCCATCACGATCCAGGTGTTGATGATGGTCGCATTGAGCTGGATGTCGCCGAGCGTGAGGACGATGTGGGTGTCGGGCGTGAGTTCCATTCAGTATCCCTGTCCGGGCGCGGGCGCTTGCCGTACCCTGCGCACCCGGCGCACGCCGAGCATGCGCGCCAGCACGAACGCCAGCAGGAAACCCGCCGGAGCCCACAGCGGGTGCACGGCACGCGCCAGCCACAGGCCGGCCCCCAGCAGCAGGGCTGCACGGCCCAGAAAGCTGGCTGCCAGGATCAGTGCGGGCTGCGTGCTGGCCAGGGCGCGGCGCATGCCCCACCACAGCCCCAGGAAAAACAGCACACTGACGGGCAGGCCAACCACGAACCCGAGGAGCAAGGCATGCGTATCAATCATGATCTGGTTTCTTGCCGGGATAGTCTGTGTTCTTGCCGGGCTGGATGCCCGGTTCGGAATCATCGTCGCGGGCGCGCCGGCTTTCCCGGCTGACCCAGTTCGACACCACGATGATACCAATTACGAGCCCGCCCAACATCAGGGCAATGGGCCAGGAGAATGACTGGGGCGCCACCCGGTCGAGCCACAGACCCAGCAGCGCCCCCCCCACGGTGGGAATCGCGACCGACCAGCCTATGACGCCGAACGCGCTCAGGCCCTGCAGGCTGCTGTAGGGTGGCCGACTGCGCGCACGCCCCATGCGCCGGGCCTGGCGACGGATTGGATCGATCGGGTCATCGTCGGGGCTCATGCGGCCGGCTTCCGAAGATCGCTGAAATGACGCAGGATGCCGATTTCGAGCCGCGACAGCGCCGTGCGCGCCACCCGTTCGGTTTCATCGACCACCATGAAACTGGTTTCGAGGGCACCCGAGAGGCTGGCCAGGTCGTCGGCCTGCACCCCGCGCTGGATGGCGACATCGACCTGATGCCCCCATTTGACCAGCAAGCCATGATCGATGCCGAAATACAGCTCGCGGCCCTGGGGGTCGCGCAGCACCAGAATGGAAGGCACCAGCGACGCAATGTGGTCGGCATGGTTGGGCCAGATGCCGAAGGCCCCGTTCTCGGCCACCGCCTGAAGGCTGATGGCATCCCCCTGAAACAGCAACCGCGTGGGCAGATGCAGGCTGACCTGCATGCACTGGCTCATGCTCATGCAACCATCTCCAGTCACAGGGCACCCTTCATATAGTAGTCCATTTCATTGTCGCTGAAGTGCACCTGCTCGAGGATGCTTTCACAACCCGCCAGGGTCTGCCCGATCGAGACCCGCTCGCCTGCCACGCCGCTGAATTGCTCGGCCACGTGAAAGGGTTGCGTAAGAAAACGCTCGAGGCGACGCGCCCTGGCCACCACGGCGCGATCCGCTGCTGACAGTTCTTCGAGCCCCAGCATGGCGATGATGTCGCGCAATTCTTCGTACTCTGCCAGCGTGCGCTGCACGGCCCGGGCGATCTCGTAGTGCCGCTCGCCCACCACCGCCGGGGTCAGCATCACCGAGGTCGACGCCAGCGGATCGACCGCTGGATACAGGCCTTCGGCGGCGCGCTTGCGCGACAGCACCACCGAGGCCGACAGATGCGAAAAGATATGGGCTGCCGCAGGGTCGGTGAAATCGTCGGCCGGCACGTAGACGGCCTGCACCGAAGTGATCGCCCCGCGATGGGTGGACGTGATGCGTTCCTGCAATGCGGCCAGTTCGGTTGCCAGGGTGGGTTGATAGCCCACCCTGGACGGCATGCGCCCCAGCAGGCCGGAGACTTCGGCGCCCGCCTGCACGAAACGGAACACGTTGTCCATCAGCAACAGGACATCCTGCCCCAGATCATCGCGAAAATATTCTGCCATGGTCAGGGCGGATTTGGCCACCAGGAAACGCACCCCGGGGGCTTCGTTCATCTGGCCAAACAGGAGCACGGTCTTGTCGCGCACCCCCGCTTCGCCCATTTCGCGGTAGAGTTCCTCGGCCTCGCGCGAGCGCTCGCCAATGCCGCAGAACAGGCTGACGCCCTGATAATGCTGCACGGTGTTGTTGATCAGTTCGTTGATCAACACCGTCTTGCCCACGCCAGCCCCGCCAAAAAGGCCCGCCTTGCCGCCCCGCCCGATGGGCGAGAGCAGATCGATCGCCTTGATGCCCGTCTCGAGCAATTCGTCTTGCACGGTACGGTCCTTGAGCGGTGGCGGCGGCCGATGGATCGGGCGCCTGAATGCGGCAGCGGGCTCCGGCCCGTCATCGAGCGGCCTGCCGAACATGTCGAGCATGCGCCCCAGCACCGCGTTGCCCACCGGCACCTGGATCGGCATGCCGGTGGCCACCACCGCAGCCCCCAGCCCCAGGCCGCGCACCGGCGCAAGCGCCAGGCAGCGCACCCTGCCCTCGCCCAGCAGCGTGGCGACCTCGAGCGGAAGATCACCCGCCAGGAGCATGTCCTGGATACGCGGGCCTGGCCCTGGAAAAACGGCATCGACCACATCGCCGCGAATGCGGACCACCGTGCCACTGTGCGCCTGTGCAGTCATCCTGGCCCTCCGAGACCGGTTCCTGGTGGCCGGGCATCGGCCTGATGCGGGCCCGGTGCCCGGGTTTCACGCCACGGCGAGCTTTTCCGCCACCTCGACCAGGCGGCGCGTCTGATGCGCAATGGCTGCCTTGTTGTCGTCCGTGAGGGGCTGGCCCTGGGTGTGGCTGTAGCCATACGGGTTGCCCCCGGACTTGAAGATGGACTGATCCGTGAAGCCCGGCGCCACCACGATACCACCCCAGTGAAAGACCGTGGTGTACAGGGACAGGATCGTGGCCTCCTGGCCACCATGCGTGTTCTGCGCCGATGACATCGCCGACATGGGCTTGTCGGACAGGCTGCCCTGCGCCCATACGCCCCCCAGCGTATCGATGAACGCCCGCATCTGGCTGGCCATCACGCCAAAGCGTGTGGGTGCGGAAAACAGGTAGGCATTGGCCCATTCCATGTCCTGCGGCGTGGCCCTGGGGATATGGGCCATGCGCTCGGCCTGGGCCTTCCAGGCCTCCTGTCCGGCCACGACCTCGGCTGGCGCCGTTTCATTGACCCTGAGCAGCCGCACTTCGGCACCCGCTGCACGGGCGGCTTCGGCCGCCACCTCGGCCATTTGATGGTTGGTTCCGTACGTCGAGTAATACACGATGGCCAGTCTGACGCTCATTTTCTTGCTCCTGTAAGAGATCCGGAACCGGCGCTGCATGATGTATCGGGCAGATCGCCCGATGCGCAACCCCGGATGACATGTGGATCATGATAGCTGTTTCATATATAAAGAAAAACAGGGACAATAGAACAATGTATTCCCGAATATGGCACAATCCATTCCGATGACACCGTTCGAACTGTATGCCGATGACCTGATCCTGTTTGCCCAGATCGTCCAGGCCGGCACCTTCACGCGGGCCGCCGAACGCACCGGCTTGCCCAAGTCCACCCTGTCCCGACGCCTGGCGGCCCTTGAAAACCGCCTTGGCGAGCGCCTGATGCAGCGCAGCACCCGGCGGCTCACGCTCACCGAGTTCGGCGAAAAAATGCTCATGCACGCCCAGAACATCAGCGATGCCACCGAGTCTGCCGTTGAACTGGCGCACAACCGGCGCGCCATGCCCCAGGGCGTGCTGCGCGTCTCGCTGCCACCCGAGTTCCAGGAATTCGGCATCGTGCCGATTCTGGACCGGTTCACGCAACGCTACCCGCAGGTCCCCATTGAACTCGACCTCTCGGCACGCCGTGTGGATCTGGTGGCCGAACGCTTCGACCTCGCCATCCGCGCCGCCACCAGCCTGCCGGATGACAGCGCCCTGGTGGCCCGTCATCTGGTGACCATGGCCAGCGGCCTGTACGCCAGTCCGGCCTATCTGGCCCGGCATGGCACGCCGCGGCGGCCCGAAGATCTGGCCAGCCATGCCGGCCTGCTGTTGATCGCCAGTGACGGCCGGCCCCAGACGTGGCGCCTGACGCATGCCCGGCGCATCTGGGAAGGCCAGCCCCCGCAGCACCTGGCCGCCAATTCCATCGGCCTGCTGCGCGCCCTGGCGGAACAGGGCCATGGCATTGCCGGCCTGTCGGGGCCATCGGCTGCAGATCTGGTCAGGCAAAAGCGCCTGCAACGGGTGCTGCCCGATTGGGCGCTGCCGGCCACCACCCTGTGGTGCGTGACCCCCGGCAGACGGCTGCTGCCACAGCGCAGCCTGGCCTTCATCGCCCTGCTGAAAGACACGGTGAGCGCCACCTGAGCCACCCGATTCCCGGATGCGTGTGGCCAGCCACACTGGTTCTTGCCTGCAGGGTCGGGTATCACGGGATCCTGCAGAGTCTGGCATCACGGGATCCTGTAGGAGCGTGGGCAGGATGAAAGTATACTGGCCGCATCCGGTTGGTCGGAAACGTGCACGCAAGGGGCTCGCATGCGGACCTTTACCGTCTACAAGAATCAGATCAATGGCTATACAGACGCGGTAAAACAGGGGTTCTCGTGGCCCGCACTGTTCTTCGGCCCGTTCTGGATGCTGGCCAAGACGCTGTGGGGCCGGGCCATCCTGTGGTTCTGCCTGCTGATCTCAATGAGTCTGGTCATCGATGGGCTCGAACGGTTCACGGCAGGCCACATGCAGGATACCAGCGAACTGGACATGCTGCTCTGGGTCTCGCTGGCTGCCATGGCCATGAACATGTTCCTGTGGCTGTATCCGGCGTTTCGCGGCAACCGCTGGCGCGAGGGCCGGCTGCTGCGCAGAGGCTATCTGCCCGTGGCCACCCTGGCCGCCCGCAACCCGGATGCGGCCATCGCCGCCGCAATCGACAGCCTGGCCGATTGAGCCGGTTCGTTTGCCCGCGTACCACGGGGCCCGAATGCACAACCCGTGAATGCACAGCCTGAATGCACAGCCTGAATGCACAGCCTGAATGCACAGCCTGAATGCACAGCCTGAATGCACAGCCTGAATGCACAAAGCCGCAGGCGGGGCCTGCGGCTTTGTGTTCCTTCGGTCGCTGCCGCCCAGGCCGCGAAGCCCGGGCGAAGAGGCCCGCTCAGTTACCCAGCGTGATATGGCTGACCGAGGCATTGCCCACGGCGGTTGCCATGATGGTATTGCCGCCGATCACGGCCGTGCCCGGCCCGGCTGCGACACCAATGCCCATGTTGTTCACGGACGCGGTAATATCGCCCGTGTTCATCTGGGCTGACACCAGGGTTGCGGTAGTGGGCAGCATGCCGACCGTCGATGACGCGCTCAGGCTGTTGTAGGCCGTATTGCCATAGGCCACGCTGGCTACCGCATTGTTGAGCACGTTGGCCGTGTAGCCATCACTGGCCGCAGACGTGAACACCCCGATGCCCGGGCTGAAGCCGCCCACGACCGGTGTCGTCGGCCCGGCGACCGACGAACTGATGGCGGCCAGGTTGTGCTGCGTGCTGCTGGAGCTGAAGTCGCCCATGATGCCGGCGGCCCCGGTGGCATTCAGGGCGTTGCTGGCGCTGTTGCCGTAGGCGCTGGCCAGCACCTGGTTGCCCTTCACCGTCAGGACACTGCCGTCAGCCAGCGAGGCTGACCCGGTGCCGACCCCCGCCGTCGTGGTGCTTGCCATCACCGTCGAGGCATTGTCCTGCACGTTGGAAACCGATGCCGAAGCGCCATTGCCGGTGTCGGTATCGATCGTCACGCCGTTGGTGGCGTCATTGCCAAAGGCCACGCTGCGCGTGACGTTGTCGAGCACTGCAGCATCAGGCAGTGCGCCCGAAGCCTGCACGCCGAGCAGCGACGTGCCCGTGGTTGCGACAGTCACCGAACCCAGCGCATTTTGCTGGTTGATCACCTCGAGATCGCCCCCCTGGATGGAACCCGCCTGGGCCGCGAGGATGTTGGTGGCCGTGTTCTGCCCACCGGTCGCCTCGATGCGGTTGCCCGAAACGGTGGCATCGCCCAGGATATCACCACCCAGGGCCAGGATGGCCAGACCACCCTCCGTGGCAGCATTCACGGTAACCGGAGTATAGACACCGTTATTCGGAGCATCATCAACAGGCCCCTGATTGTTGGTTATCGTGGCCGCGGCACCATCACCAAAGGCCAGCACTGTATCCGCCGCAAGGCTGAGTGAATTGTCGGCGGCATTGGCGATCGCAGAAGATTGCAGCAGGTTGTCCAGCAGGTGGCTGCTGCCGGCAATGTTGCCCGTGGGCGCGACAATCATCACCTGGCCGGCGGTGGAGGCACTCACCAGTACGCCATCTTCCACCACGCCCGGTGTGCCCCCCGGTTTCATATTGGTGCTCTGTGTATTTTCAAGCGATACATCGCCATCGAGTGCCAGATTGCCGCCGGCCAGCGCCAGGGCATTGTCCGCCTGGCTGCCAAGCGCCGTGGAGCGGATCTCATTGCCCAGCACATCCGAAGTGCCCGTGACCCCGCCGGCGGCCACGATGCCGACCAGCGGGCCGTTGTCGCCCCCAAGAGTTTCAGCCGAGATCTCTGCCCCGGTGACATGCTGCCGGTTGATGATATCTTGACGATTGATATCTTGCTGACCCGATTCCGGGATGGCGAGGGTCGTATCCACCGTGACGTCGAGGTCGTTGTCAGCCAGGTTGCCGCTGGCGGCCGAAGACAGGGTATTGCGGTCGACCACCGCATTCGAGGGTGTATCGGCACCACTGTTCTCGGCCAGTTGGGCCTGGATGCCCGGGCTCTCGGTCGTGCTCTTCGCATCCGTCCCCGAGAATTGCACATTCATGACAGCCGCAGTGAACGATGCCGAGCCGGCCGTGGCCTGCAGGCCATTGTCAGCCTCATTGACGCTCGCCCGGCTGACCACCACGTTGCGCGTCAAGGCCACATTGGCTGGCTCGTCTTCGGCGTTCTGCAGATTGGCCCACAGGCTGCCCGTGCCCTCGGCGTTCACCGAACCGTCCAGGCTGGCCTGGTTATTGCTGACGATGAAGGCCAGCCCATCTGCCGTGGACTGGATGCCGGTATCGGTGTCCAGGTCGATCTGATTGCCAGCCACATTGCCCGTGGCCGAGGCCCCGAGGACGTTGCGCGCCAGGACCACCTGGCCGGTCTGTGCCAGAGGCCCGCCACCGCCAGCAGCCTGCACGGCAACTACGGTGTCATTGTTCGCGCCAATGGTGGCATTCAGATTGTGCTGCATGCTGGCGATGGCCGCGCTGGCCCCATCGATGCCGGTGCCTGCCGCAATGCCCAGGGCATTGTCGGCGTCATTGCCGGTGGCCGATGCCCACGACGCATTGCGGGTCACCGAAATATCACCTTCGCCCCCCGTGCCGCTGACGACGACGGGGCTGGCCGTAATGGTGGATTGCAGGGTGACCCCGCCGTAGTTCTGCTGCAGGTTGGCGATGGCCAGCGTGGCATCCTGAACGTCGACATTCCAGCCGTGCGAACTGACACTACCCGCTACCGCTACGCTGGGCGCTGCGTCATTGCCGGATACCGTAGTGGCCGCAGCCACATCAGCCGCATTGGCCACGGCATTGCCCTTGGTCTGCGCGATGATGCGGTTGCCGGTCACCGTGACCGTGCCATCGATTGCCTTGTCGTTGGTCGAGACGGCCACGCCGCTGCCCGAAACCGTGGCCCCTTGGTCAGGCGAAGGATGCTGGGGCGCGGTCCAGTCGAGCTGCAGGTTGCTGACGGCGACGCTGCCTTCGAAGGCGCCCCCCGAACCTTCGTAGGTATTGCGGGCATCGTTGTCGTTGAAGGTCGCACTGACCTCATTGCCGGACACCGTGATCGTGTCGCCCGTACCCAGATCGGCCGTGTCAGCGGTGACCCGCACGCCCGAGCCCGATACGTTCGCCCCGGATGCGCCCGAATTGATGTTACTGCGTGCCTTTTGGGCGTTGGCGATCGCGCCGGTCGCGTCAGCTTCGGCGACGCCGGTATAGCTCGGGTCACCAACATGGTCGCTGGTGGCCAATGCACTGCCTTCGTTACCCGCCGAACCCGCGACGAAATCGGTGTCGCTCACCGCGCTCTCGGCCTGATTCAAGGTGGCACCCGCATGGATCGTGTTGCCCACGACGTCGTTGGTACCGTTGCTGAAGGTGATGGTGGCCGGCGAGTTCGTGATCGAGGCCTTCACCTGCTGGCCACCCGCACCCAGCCTGACGGCCTGGCCGGTGGCTACGGAAAATTCCAGCTGACTGGCCAGCTCATCGGCATCCAGCGTCTGCACCGCACTGTTGCCCAGCGCATTGGCGAGCAACTGGTTGGTCGTGATGATGACGGCGTCACCCGGGTCGCCACTGGGCGAACTGGTAAACAGCGGGCTATCGGCAATCGAGGCATCGACGATGCCTTGCTGGAACTGCGCCGTGCCGAGATAAGGCGGTGCCGGAGAAATCGGCGGGTTCGGCGTCAGTACGATATCATCAACTGACGTGGGCGTATTCGGTATCAGGACCGATACATCGGCGGCTACAGCGGCGTTGACCAACCCCAGGATCAGAGCCAGGCCCGAGGCACTGGCAACGGTACGGGCACGAGGGTTGCATCGCGCACTGGATCTGGACTTCTTCTTCATATCGAACTCCCTGTGAGTTTCATGGCCCAGGCCTACGCTGCGATGCCACGGCACGTGGCCCGGTTGGGGTACAACATCTCTTGGTTCTGCAAAACCAGATGCCTACTGTGGCGTGACGCTGACCACGGCAAATATCTGGTAGCCTGCGCCATCCCGACGGATCGAGGTGTCGGATGGCGCCGGTTCCCAGGTCAGGCGTACGCGCGAGGGGTGCACACCACGCACCGCCAGGGCGTCACGCAGGTTGCGCACGCGCTGGCCAGTGAGCTCCTGGCGTTTCATGGATGACCAGTTCTCGTTGTCACGGGCGATGATCTGGACCTCCACAATCTTGTTCTTGGCGGCATCGGCCACGATGCGCTCGATGGTCGAGCTCGACTGCTGGCTGATGCCGGGGTCGCCGAATTCATACAGCACCTGGTAGCTGTTGCCACCTGACAGGGCGGGCCCGGCGTTGGTCGCCCGGCTGATGGGCACCGGGGCGGCAGCCACAGCCGCCGTCTGCGTTTGCGCAGCAGTGGCCTGCGGCTGTACCGGGGCAGGGGCCACTGCCTTGGCCGGGGCCTTGCCGGCCTTGCCATCTGCGAGCGCCTGGGCCAGGCAGGCCTGGGGATCCAGCTGGTAGACTGAGCCCAGCAGGTCGAGTACGCCCTGCTCGAGGGCATAGCGCACCCCGAGCTGCAGGGGTTCCATGTTCTTGGCGCCCAGGTTGATGTCGAACAGGTCGCTGCCAAAGAAACGGAACACATCGAGGCCGACCTCGAAACCGGTGATCTGCTTCTGCAGGCTGACGGTATCGACCACCACCAGCGTCCTGGTGTCCACGATGCGCAGGTCGACGCCTATGCTCATGGTGAAGGTGCGCGCCTTCGGGCCGATCTGGTTGATCAGGAACTCGCCGCCGCCTGACTGGATGTTGTAATTCAGTTCGGTGATGCCGCCCACGATGTAGTAGTCTGAACGCAGGATGGTGCCGCCGAAATACGGCACCCAGGGCACGCTCTGCTGGCCTTGTGGGGTCTGCAGCACGTGTTCGCCGCCGTCACCCAGCTGGCGCCGGTCTATATAGGCCAGTTCGAGTTCGGCGATGCGCGTATCGAAGCGCTCGTGCAGCTGGATAGCACGGCCCATCTTGCCCAGTGCCGAGTACACCATCAGGGCCCCGCCCTGGGTGATGGCACTGCCATCGTTCTGGCTGTATTTGCCGGTGTAGTCTTTCACGTCGCCCACGGCGATCGACAGGCGGGGCTTGCGCCGGGCGATGATGTCGTTGGCCAGGCAGGCAAACGCGCCGTCTATGGGTGTGCGGTTGCCGTGCACCGCCGGGCCGTGCACGACCGGGGCTTCGTCTGGAAACCGCTTGTGCATCGAAATGGATGCACAACCGCTAAGGGCCAGCACGCCGATCAGGGGAATGAGCCTGAGCCAGGGGCGCCGCCCTGTTGGACGGCACCTGGCACTGTGAGCGGGGCGGGATACAGCGATTGAAGATTCCATGGTCATCACTTGGCAAGGGATTCAGGGGGTGCAAACACTCGGGATGTGGCCTGCGAAGAGCGCGGGCATCATGGCGCCACTCAGTTCAAGGCGACCCCGCCCGGGCCAAAGGCACAGGCCGAGCTGTCCCAGACCTGCGCCGTCTGGTCACCCTTGTTGACTTGATCGACATTCAGGGCCTGCCAGCTGCGGCCATCGCCCGCAATCACCGGCGCCGAAGACGCCCAGCTGGAGGAATCCCTGATCCCTGCCGCGACATCGCCCGAATTGTGCTGGCCGGTCTGCGCAGACGTGGCGCCGGCCCCGTGGCCGCTTGGGCCCAGCAGGCCGTCATCCTGGATATCGGTGCTGCTGGTGTTGGCTGCGGCGTTCGCATCGTTGCCACTGGTGTTGGTCGTGATCGGCGAGGACACCGTGGATTGCATGCCGTTTTCAGAGGCCGAGCCCGTCGCCGTTGCGCTTATGCCGCAGTTGTATTGACGATCGATGCGCGTGTTGTTGGTGACGTTGTTCGTGACGTTGTAGGTGGCCTGAAAGGAATCGTAATAACCACCCTTCTTGCGTTCGATGACATCGAGCATCACCGCCTTGGCGCTTTTGGCCGCCGGTGTCTCGAACTGCCAGGGCAGGCCCTCTATGGCCCACACCTGGGCCTGCGCCGCAGGGATGGCGGCCACATACAGCAGGCCAGCCCCACACGCCAACCGCCAGGAACCCCTCGAGAATCGTACTGTCATGGCATGTCCCTTACCATCCAAGCAAATCGGTTATGAAAATTCACCACCCGGATCGTAAAAGCACTGCGTAAGCTGTGCGTTAGTTGGATCAAAAATTGATGTATAAACATTTTTTTGTCGTAATATCTCCGTCTGGCAGGATATGCAGCACAGAACGCAGTGACCCATTACTCGATGTCATCGATCAATTGGCGCGCATGGATTCCAGAACCCGCTCCGCATCGCACGCTGAGGCCATGGCCGCAGCGCCGGCGCACCTGGCCATTCGGCTGCTCGGTCACTTCGACGCACTAGCCGGGCATCAGGCACTGACAGACAAGCTGCATCGCAAGACCCAGGCGCTGGTGGCCTACCTCGCGCATGAAGCAGGTCGCCGATACACTCGTGAATTCCTGGCCGCCCTGCTCTGGCCCAGGCTGCCAATGGCCGATGCCCGCACCAATCTGCGCCAGGCGCTGTTTCAGCTGCATCGAGCCCTGGGCACTACGGCCGCTCACTGCCTGCAGGGCGAACGGGATCACGTACAACTGCTGGCAGGCCCATGGTGCTGGGTGGACGTGCACGCCATCCAGGACGAAAGTGCTTGCCACAGCCGCTGCCTCGAGTCGGCGCCAGAAGGCCCGTGCAGTACCTGCCTGGATGACATTCAGGCCAGGGCAGCCCTGTATCAGGGCGACTTCCTGAAGGACTTTGCACTGCAAGACGCACCGGAATTCGAATTGTGGTGCGATGCCCAGCGTGAAACCTTGCGCTGCCAGGCCATGGCACGCGAAGAATTCCTGTGCAACGCACGACAGCACCGGGGCGAACTGGAGCTGGCATTGCAGCACGCACTGCGCTGCACGCAGCTGGATCCCTGGAACGAAACCTGCCAGCACCGTTACGTGCAATTGCTGACCGCCACCGGGCGAGCCGGCGCGGCCGTGTTGTGGAGCAGCCACTTCCATGGCAGGCTGGCCACCGAAATCAACGCCGAGCCAGCGCCCGCTTCAGCCCACCCAGCGGTGTATGGCGACTTGCAGGATCGCGCCGTCGATGCCCGGAGCGCCAGGCCAGATGCGTCGGCCACGATACCAGAATATCTGGTTGGCCCTGCCATACAGCGCCGGCTGGTCACCGTGCTTTGCTACCATACCCAGCCCGCCAGCGGCGCGGAGCCTGAAGCCCGTGAAGAGCTGGCACAGGCGAGGCTCATGGCCACCCGATTGCTGCGTACCCGCCAGGCGTGCGTCACGCAGGGGCATGATGGCCATATTTTCGTCTACCTTGGCTATCCGCGCTGCACGGAACAGGTTGCACCCGAAGCCGTCGAAGTCGCCCAGATATTGCGCCAGAATTTTGTCCCTCAATTTGCATTCAGTGCCGGCATTTGCACCGGGATCATCATCACCAGCCGGGACATCCAGCGACCCGAGCTGTCCGGCTCGGTGTCCCGAACGGCCTATGATCTGTGCGAACAGGCGCCGGAAAGCGCCATATTGCTGTGCAGCCGCACCTTAGGGCTCCTGCAGCAGCAATCCGGCCGGCACGCCAGGCCAGCACGCCGGGTGGCTGCAGGCGATGGAACAGCCGGCGAGTCCTATCTGTTGCTGGACGGCCCTGCACCCGGCACCGCACGCGACACCGCACACGACACCCTGCCAATGGCCACACAGATGCTGGGTCGTGAACCCGTATTGAAGCAACTGCTGCAGGCCTGGAAACAGGCGTGCCAGGGGAAGTTCCAGCGTCTGCTGCTGCTGGGCGAGACCGGTATCGGCAAATCCAGGCTCGTGGATGCATTGCGCGGACACATCACCCAGGCCACGGGTTGCGTTTGTGTACTGCATGGACAGCCCGGGCGGCACGATCAACTGCTGCATCCGTTTCGTGAACTCCTGGGCGCGCACCTTGGGCTGCCGGCGTCCAGCCCCCCGGAATCAGGTCAGAATGAAATCGAAGGCATCCTCAAGGCCCGCTACCCTCAATTCCAGCAGGCGACCATCGACATGCTGCGCCCGCTGCTGTACGACGCCGCAACGCCCCATGCGCTGCAGCAGGCGCGCATCCGTCGCGCAGACCTCATGGCGGTGATCGCCGGCCTGCTGAAAGAATTTGCAGCCCGGCGACCGCTACTGCTGATCATCGAAGACCTGCAATGGCTGGACATCGTCAGCCAGGAGGTCGTGGCCACCATTGCACAGCAGAAGATCTGCACGCCCACGATGGTGCTGCTGACAGCCCGCGAACGACCATCGGCATCGTGGCTGAACACCTTCACCAGCATTCAGCTGCCACCACTGACGGAAGCGGGCATTGCCCGTATCCTGAAAGACGATCAGCCCGCCCTGCCCACCCATGTCCTGCGCACCGTCGTGAAACGCGCCGATGGCATCCCATGGTACGCACAGGAGCTGGCCCGGGAAGCCCTCGTCGCCGATCGGCACAGCGCGCACAGGGCCGCCTCCGACCCGCAGCCGCCAGCGCCGCAGCCAACTGAAATCGTGGATACCGGCAACCTGCCAGTATCACTGCACTATGTCGTACAGGCACAGCTCGATGCAGCAGATGATGCACTGCGGGTCATGCGGCTGGCGGCCATCATCGGGCCACGATTCGATCTGCCGCTGCTGGCACAGATCTGCAACGTCGATGAGCAGGCGCTGGGCGTGATCATGCAGCGACTGCTTGCGCTCGGCATCGTGAATGCACTGCCGGGTGTGATCGCAGGCTTTCAGTTCCGGCGCGTGCTGACGCACGAGGTGCTCTACAGTTCGATGCTCGCGGCGGATCGCGAAGAGGTCCACCTGCACATCGCCCGCGCCCTGGAGCGGCACTTCCCCCAGCGCGCCAGGCAACAGGCCGACAGCGTGGCCCGCCACTACGCGGCCGCAGGCCACCTGGCGAGTTCCATCTCCTGGTGGCTGCTGGCAGGGCATCATGCCATACGGGTTTCGGCATTCGACCAGGCAGAGACCTGTCTGCGTGCCGGCCTGGCACTGATCCCGGACCTGCAGGCCAATGAGACCAGGGACACCCTGGAGCGTTCGCTGTTGTTGCCACTGGCGCAGGTGCTGCTGGTCCGCAATGACGAGGACTCGCGCACGATCACCCGGCTGCTGGGTCGCGCGCTCGCCTTGAGCAAGCCGGTTGCGCCCCCTTACGAGCGCATCGAGATGCTCTGGGGCCAATGGCTCCTGGCCAGCACGGGCAAGGATGCCGATTATCGAAAGGCCGCCACACTGGCCGATGAACTGCTGCAGCTGGCCATGGCGCACGATGAACCCGGCCTGCTCGCCGAAGCGCATGCCGTCTGTGCGCGCACATTCCTGTGGGTCAATCATCTCGAGGCCGTCGTACAACACGGGCTGGCCAGCCTGGCGGCAGCGCCCGGACACACCCTGCCACTGACCGGGGCGCATGCCCACGTCACCAGCCTGTCGGCCCTGTCATGGGCCTATGCACGCCTGGGGCAACGGGCCCGGATGCAGGACTGCCAGCACCAGGCAATCAGGCTGGCCAGGCGACTGCAGCACCCCAACTCGCTGTGCCAGGCACTTTTCTTTGCGGCCTTGCTGGCCAGTCTGGCGCAGGACGCCGACGCCGTCGAGCGCCTGGCGAGCGAAATGACACTGACGGCGACCCAACACCGGCTGTCCATCTGGAAACACAGCAGCCACATCCTTCACGGCTGGCTGCAGGCATTCGAGGGGAATCACGCAGGGCCTGCGCAAATCCTGCCGGCTGCCCACGCCTTGCAGCGCAAGATACCGGGCCTGAGCATCTGCGCACTGATGACGCTCGCGCACGCCCATGAGCTATTGCACCAGCACGCGCCACGCGAGCTGGCCATCGACTGGGGCCTGCAGGCGGCCAATGCCACGAACGAAGGCTATTTCAAGGCCATGCTGCTCGAGATGCAGCGTGACACCGCGGGTGAGGCGCACTGGCTGACCCGCCCGATCGGGCCATAGCGCCAGACGCGGGCCGACGGCCGGTTCCCCGTGTGGATGCCATTGCTGCTCCTCAAGGCCCGGGCCGGTTCACCGCATGAATACCATTGCTGATCCTCGGGGACTGTATACTCGATTTCATGCGCATACTCGAATACATCGACCTGGATACCCGTGGTGTCGGCAAGGCCTATCGCAAGGTCTGCCAGGCCATCGGCGCCGGGGATTTTCAGGCAGCCCAGGTCAAGAAACTCAGCGGCATCAACCGCGGCAAATTCTATCGCGCCCGGCTGGATGCAGCCGACCGCCTGCTGTTCTCGCTGCTGCGCCATGGCGATGAGGTCTGCGCCCTGATGCTGGAAGTCATACGCAACCACGACTACGACAGCTCGCGCTTTCTGCGTGGCGCCCGGGTCGACGAGGCAAAGATCCCCGATTTCGATCCACAGTCGGCCAGCACCGATGCCGAGCCGCTGCGCTACCTGCATCCGACCCGGTCCGTCATGCATGTGCTGGATAAACCCATTTCATTCGACGATACACAAGAGGCGATTTTTCGCATGCCTGCACCGCTCGTCGTGGTGGGCAGTGCCGGCAGCGGCAAGACCGTACTGACCCTTGAAAAACTCAAGCAGGCCGAAGGCGATGTCCTGTATGTGACCCATTCGGCCTACCTCGCCCAGAGTGCCCGTGATCTGTATCAGGCGCATGGTTTTACACACGACAGGCAAGAAGCCACCTTTCTGTCCTTCCGGGATCTGGTCGAGTCGATCCGGGTTCCCCAGGGGCGCGAAGCCCTGTGGCGCGACTTCACGGCATGGTTCGAACGCATGCGCCAGGCCTTTCGGGGTCTGGATCCGCATCAGGCATTCGAAGAAATCCGCGGCGTCATCACGGCATCCGCCCAGGGGCCCCTGACCCGCGAGGGCTATCGCGCGCTGGGGGTGCGCGAATCGATCTTCACCGAAAACCAGCGCGATACGGTATACGATCTGTTCGAGAAATACCGGGCTTGGCTGCAGCAAGCCGGGCTCTTCGACCTGAACCTGATCGCCTGGGAATGGCTGGCCCGGGTCACGCCACGCTACGATTTCGTGGTGATCGACGAAGTCCAGGACATGACGCCGGTGCAACTGGCCCTGATCCTCAAGACCCTGACCAAACCGGGGCAGTTCCTGCTGTGCGGCGACTCGAATCAGATCGTCCACCCGAACTTCTTTTCCTGGTCGCAAGTCAAGAACCTGTTCTGGCGTGATCCCGAACTGGCCAGCCGCCAAACCCTGAATGTACTGAACGCCAACTTCCGCAATGGCCATGAAGCCACCCGGGTGGCCAACCAGTTGCTCAAGCTCAAGCAGCAGCGTTTCGGTTCCATCGACCGCGAGAGCAACTACCTGGTCGACGCCGTGGGTGGCGCCCCGGGCACTGTGCACCTGATGACCGACCAGCCATCCGTCAAGAAGGATCTGGATCGGCAGATCAGCCAGTCGACCCAGTTCGCAGTGCTGGTCATGCGTGATGAAGACAAGGCGCAGGCGCGCAGGCACTTCCGCACTCCCCTGCTGTTTTCCGTGCGCGAAGCCAAGGGGCTCGAGTACGACAACATCATCCTCTATCGGTTCGTTTCCGACCACCGCCAGGAATTCTCGGAAGTCGCCCATGGCATAGCCCCCTCCGATCTGGAAGCCGACACGCTCGACTATCGGCGGGCCCGGGACAAGACCGACAAATCGCTGCAGATCTACAAGTTCTACGTCAATGCGCTGTACGTTGCCCTGACCCGGGCCCTGCGCAATCTGTACGTCATCGAGTCCGATCCGGGGCACCCCCTGTTCGAACTGCTGGGCCTGGCCGAAGGGGCGCCCGTTCGGGTGATTGCCCGCAAGGCCAGCACGGAAGACTGGCAGAAAGAGGCGCGCAAGCTCGAACTGCAGGGCAAGCAGGAACAGGCCGAAGCCATACGCGAGGGCATTCTCAGGCAAAAGACCGTACCCTGGCCGGTCTTCGATCAGGCCCGAACCACCGAACTGCTGGTGAAAGTGTTTCGCGACCGGCAGCCCGGCAACAAGCCGCGGCAGCAGGCCTATGAGATCGCGATCTGCCATGACCTGCCCCTCCTGGCCGAGAAGCTGGAATCAGACGCCGGCTACAAGGCTGCGGGCTCGTTCACCGAGCAGCGCATCGCGCTGGCACACAAATCCCATGCGAACTATTTCGCGCGCACGTTCAAGGACATCCTGCAGCAATGCGATACCTATGGGGTCGAACACCGCCTGCCCATGAATCTCACGCCACTGATGGCCGCTGCGGCGGCCGGCAATGTGGCGCTGGCCGAAACGCTGCTCGAGCGCGGGGCCGATCGCGACGCCGTGGATCATTTCGGCTGCAATGCCCTGCATTGGGCCATGCGCAAGGCATTTCAGGATGAGAGCTTTGCACATGGGCCTTTCCAGGCCCTGTACGGGCTTCTGGCGCCTGCGGCCATCGACGTCAATACCGGCGATCGCCTGGTGCGCATTGAACGGCATCTTGCGGAATATATCCTGTTCCAGACCATGTGGGCGCTCTACAAGACCTGCTTCACCGATCCCCTGCTCTGCGACTACAGCGCTTTTGACACCGAGATGATCCTGAACGCCTGGGCTGCACTGCCCACCGGTATCGTACGCGACGTGCAGAACCGGCGCGCCCATGTATCCAACGTGCTGTCGCGCAATGAAGTGGCGCGTGATTACCGCTACAACCGTGCCTTGTTCAAGCGGGTGCGGCAGGGGTTCTACCAATTCAACCCCGAACTTTCCATCCGTGTCAGAAACGGTACCGAAGACTCGTGGGTTCCGGTGCATCAGGCTCTGAATCTGCCTTTCATCAATGAATTTGCCCAGAATGTGGCCTGGACCAACATCGATGCCTGCCTGTTGCAGGCCCGGATGCCCGCGCGCACGGACCCCATCGTTTTCGAGCATGCGCTGGCCGAGCTCCGCGCGGAATTGAAGGCGAGGCAAGCGGCACGAATCCCGCCGCAACCCATCCAGCCGCAACCCATCCCATCGCAACCCGCTCCGAAATCGACCGAACGCGCGCCCTGGGGCACGCCAAAGGCCAGGCAGCAGGCCATCGAAGAGTTGCGCCAGAAAATCGCCGAGCGGAAGATGGCTGCCGACTGACGCGATCGGCACGCAGCGCAGCGTCCTGAACCGGGCGTGCGACATGAATCGTGCGCGCAACATGAACACCCGTGCAGCAAGCCGCGCAATGCGGATGCCGCACGATCGACGACTTGTACGGAAGAACCGCCATGCCCGCATCACGCCCCTCAAATTCAAAGATTTCGTGGAATGTCGGCTACTGGCTGCTGGCACTGCTGTTGCTGCTGGTACTGCAGAATTTCTGGCAGGCGAGTCAGGTCGAGCCCGTGCCGTTCAGCGAATTTGAAAAGGCCCTGGTCGACGGCAAAATTGCAAACGTCGTGATTGGAGACACGCAGATCACGGGCACGCTGAAAGCCACCGATCAAGGCAAGACCATGATCGCCGCCAACCGCGTGGACCCCGATGTGTCAGCGTGGCTCGATCAATACAATGTGCCCTACTCCCGGCGCATTGAAAGCACCTGGCTGCGTGACGTGCTGTCCTGGGTCTTCCCGGTGCTGATCTTCGTGGGCCTGTGGTTTTTCCTGATCCGGCGCATGACCAGCCGCATGGGCAGCATGGGCAGTTTCATGAACATCGGCAAAAGCCGGGCCAAGGTGTATGTCGAAAAGGATACGGGCGTCACATTCGCCGACGTCGCAGGTGTGGACGAGGCCAAGGCCGAGCTGCAGGAAATCATTTCATTCCTCAGGGATCCCCAGGCGCATGGCCGGCTGGGCGCACGCATGCCCAAGGGCATTCTGCTGGTAGGCCCGCCAGGCACCGGCAAGACCCTGCTGGCCAAGGCCGTGGCCGGCGAGGCCGCGGTGCCCTTCTTCAGCATCAGCGGCACCGAGTTCGTCGAGATGTTCGTCGGTGTGGGTGCGGCCCGCGTGCGCGATCTGTTCGAACAGGCGCGCAGCAAGGCGCCGGCCATCATCTTCATCGACGAGCTCGATGCCCTGGGCCGTGCGCGGGGCACCAGCACCATGATCGGCGGCCATGATGAGCGCGAACAGACCCTGCAGCAACTGCTGGTCGAACTGGATGGTTTCGATGGTTCATCAGGCGTGGTGCTGCTGGCGGCGACCAACCGGCCGGAAATTCTCGACCCCGCCCTGCTGCGCGCGGGGCGCTTCGATCGCCAGGTGCTGGTCGACCGCCCGGACAAGGCAGGCCGCGTGCAAATCCTGAAAGTCCACATCCGCAAAATCAAGCTGGCCGCCGACGTGGACCTCGAACAGGTCGCGGCCCTGACCACCGGATTCTCTGGCGCCGATCTCGCCAACCTGTGCAACGAAGCCGCCCTGGCTGCGACCCGACGCGATGGCAGCGACGTCACGCTGGATGATTTCACGCTGGCCATCGAGCGTATCGTCGCCGGCCTGGAAAAAAAGAACCGCGTCCTGAATCCGCGCGAGCGCGAGATCGTCGCGTATCACGAGATGGGCCATGCACTGGTCGCCCTGTCATTGCCGGGCAGCGATACCATCCACAAGGTGTCGATCATTCCGCGCGGCATCGGCGCGCTGGGCTACACCATCCAGCGCCCCACCGAGGATCGCTACCTGATGACGCGCACGGAGCTGGAGCACAAGATCATGGTGCTGCTGGGCGGGCGCGCCGCCGAGAAACTGGTCTTCGGGCACCTGTCCACCGGCGCGGCCGATGACCTGGCCAAAGTGACCGACATTGCCCGCGACATGGTGACCCGCTACGGCATGGACGAGTCACTGGGCTACGTGGTCTACGAGGCACAACGGCCGCGCTTCCTGGATGCTCCCGGCTACCCGCCGGGCGGCAGCCACCCGATCAGCCCGGAGACACAGCAGCATATCGATGCCACGGTACGCGCCATCGTCATGGATGCGTTCCAGCGTGCCACTGGCATTCTGGCCCGGCATCGCGACACGCTGGAGCGTGCCGCACGGGAACTGCTGCAGAAAGAGACGCTGGACGAAGCCGCGTTGGCCGAACTGACGCAGGGCATACGGCCTGTGGAGCCAGCACCGCAGGGATCTGGCGATGCTCGCACGGGCACGCCTGGCCAGGCGGCCGGCAGCCCCTAGAAGGCCGGATGAATGCTGAGGGCGAGCATGGCCGACAATTGGCACAGGGGCCGGCCGCAAGCCTGCTGCAGCGCATTGAACACCCCCTGCACGGCCTGTAGATCACGCTGGCTGGCAGGCGCGCGCGCAATGACGCCGGCAGCCACCAAACGTGCCACCACGTCGCTGGTGAGCAGAAAGGTATCCTTGCCAACCAGCCGCAGGAACCCGGCAGCCGAGCGCCCCCCCAGGCGCGCGCCCCGAGTGGCCAGCAGGCGCCACAGGCCCACGATGTCGGTAACCGGCCAGTCTGCAATGAACGCCCCGAAGCCCCGGCCCTGCGCCTGACGAACATCCAGGATGAACCGGGCATTTCTGGGGATGGTCTGCAATTTGGCCCAATGGCGGATGAGGGCTGGATTCTGCATGTGACGCTGCAGGGCAGCGTCATCCAGCATGGCCATAGGCTCGGGCGCAAAGCCGGAAAAGGCCGCTTCGAACGCCGGCCATTTTGCATCGACCACCGAATGCTGCATGCCGGCCTGGAATATCCGCTGTGTCATTGCGGACAAATACCGGTCATCACCCTTGCGTGCGAGAACTTCGGGCGGCGTGGCCTGGGGCAGGAAAGCGTCCATGGCCCCGTCGGACTCGAAACGCGCCCGAACCACGTCGTACAGCCACGGATAGGTCAGGTTGCTTGCCATCAGTGCGGGTCTCCCAGGATGAATGTCTCGCAAGCCAGCTGGTAGGGCAGGCGTCATTTCGGTATCCTGATTGTATCCAGTTGAGCGAAATCCGAGCACCATGCAACACATCGGCCTGTACGAGCAACTGATCAACGAGGAACTGTTTCACTGGCAGTCACAGAATGTCAGTCGCCCGGATCACGGCCGCGGCCAGGAATACATCCAGCACCAGGCGCCTGCGCAGTGCCATGTTGGATTTCATGTGACAGGAGGCAGCCAAGCTGGCAGTTGGCTGAGGGTGCGGTGCCCAACTGACCCCGAGCGAAATATCCTCTGCATCGTGTCCATGTTTTGACCTGGTCTGACATGTGTCGTAACATTGTCGCGGCTTCGAATCGCAGGGCTTTGCAGGGGCCTTGGCGCGGGTGTTGATCGACCGCCTTTGGAATCCCCAAGCCTGCTTTCTTTCTCCCCTGCCTGCGCTGTCAGGTACGGTCTTTTTGCAATCATTGGATAAAAACAATTAAAAAACAGGCCGCTTTTTTCCATGCTGACCAGAGAAACAAAAAAATCATCTTGCCCGGGACGGATTGGCAGACACACCCTTGCGGGCACACTGGCGCTGGTGGGGGGACTTCTGCCGGCTCAGAACGTCGGGGCTGCCGATCATGTTGGCACCTTGTCGCCTATTGTCGTGACGGCAACCCGATCCGCCACGGCGGCAAATGAGACGCCTGGCGCCAGTTATGCGCTGACGGCCGAGAACCTGGAGAAACGGAACATCAAGTCGCTCGATGATGCGCTGCGGTTCGTGCCAGGGGTGTTCGTGCAGCGTGGCAAGGGCCTGATGGATACACGAAGCGAAATCATTATGCGTGGCGTCCCGGGCGGCAAACGTTCCTTGGTACTGATCGATGGTTTGCCGCTCAATGATGCCTACGACAATTCTGCACGGTTGGGCGGTTTTGCACCCGAGGATCTCGAGCGTGTCGAGGTGGCGCTGGGGCCAGGCTCCAGCCTGTATGGGTCGAGTGCCATGGGCGGCGTGGTTCATTTCATAACCCGCATGCCACAGACTGAGGAGTACCGTTTTCGTGTTGGTTATGGCAGCGGTCTGCGCTCGGACCGTGGGTTGGCCAATCTGCGGCGCAGCTATGTTTCGCTGGGCAACGCCTGGGAAAGCGGGCTGTCCATGATCGCGTCGGTATCGGCCACCGCAACGCACGGCTACGCGTCCGACCTGGTGACAACGGCACTCAGGCCGCCCGCGGGTATCGACGGCGCCGAACCGTCACGGACGGTCAGTGGCAGCAACAACTTCATTGTTGGCGACCGTGGCCGAAATGCCTGGCACGATCAGGAGGTTTCACTGCGCGGGCAATTCAAGGTCAACCCGGCCACGACGCTTTCGGCGCGTTTTTTCCGCACAGTATATCGCTATGAATACGACGATCATCAGACTTACTTGCGCGATTCGTCGGGAAATTCTGTCTGGAGCTATCAGGCCGATAGCGGGGCATGGCTATCAGAGGCCGCATTTTTGCCCGGGCAAGGGCGATATGAGCGCAACCTGTACAGCCTTGGCATGGAAACGCGCCTGGGGGATTCTGATCTGAAACTGCAAGGCGGGCTCGTCGACTCACGTACCAATTGGTATACCTCTGTCAGTGCCTCGTCAACGACAGCGAGCCTGGAGGGGGGCGGCGCAGCCAACGGCTATTCCCAGACGCCCTCTCGCGTGGCGCTGTTCGATGCGACCGTAACGACGCCTCTGATGGATCGTCACCTGCTGGTGTGGGGTGCCAGCTGGCGCCATGAACGTGCCGACACCAGTGAGTACGATCTGGCAGACTGGCGTGACCCGGGGTCGCGTACGGCCCGGGTGGCGGATTCAGGCGGCAAGGCGACCACGATCGGCCTCTTTGCCCAGCTCGAACTGGAACTGGCCGAAGGCGTGCATGCGTACCTGGGGGCCCGCTATGATCGTTGGCGATCCTACAGTGGCTACGCCAGTAACTATGCATCCGATGGATTTGCCCAAACCTACGCCAACAAGGCGGTGGGCTCGGTGTCACCCAGCCTTGGCCTTGTCTGGGTCGTCAACCCTGCGCTCACCCTGCGTACCAGCGTCGGCAAGGCTTTTCGTGCGCCCGGCATTTATGACTTGTATCGCACCTGGAAATCATCCACCACCGTTTACGCCGGGGGGCCGCAGTTGACACCCGAAACCATGAAAGGGTTTGAGCTGGGTGGCGATTTTCGGCCCTGGAAGGGAGCGGAATTCAAGCTGACCTATTTCCGTAATGATTTCGACAACATGATTTATCGACGTACGGTTACAGCGGATGCGGAACGGCTTTCGGTGTGCGGAACGACCACGCTGGCGTGCCAGGTGTGGGGCAATGTGGCCCGCGCCTTCAGCCAGGGCATCGAGGTCGCGGCGAGCCAGGATATCGATGCACATTGGCGCACCTTCGCCAACTTCACCTATAACGACACCCGGATCAAGGAAAATCCCGCCAATCCCGCGCTTGTCGGTAAGCGGCTGACGCAGATTCCCCGCGTAATGACCTCGTTTGGCATCGACTGGGAGCGCGGTGACTGGTCGGCGTCAGGGAATCTGCGCTATGTCTCCAAACGCTACAACACCGATATGAATACGGACGTCGTCAATGGCGTCCCGGGCTCGTACGATCCCTACACCCTGGTCGATCTGAAGGCCAGTTATCGGATCGGACGCCATCTGAGCGCATCGCTGTCGGTGGACAATGTCTTCAACCGAAAATATTTTTCTTCTTATCTTGCTCCGGGCCGCTCATGGTTTTTTGAATTATCCGGCCAGTTTTGATTGGCGCTGCCATGTACGGGTAGCGCATTGATACATCCAGAGGTGTTTGATGATCCAACTGTTGGAGCACTTTTTATTCGAAATCGGCAACGCGCTGTACCTGCCAGTCATTGTGGCCCTCGCTGGTTTGGTCATTTATGTGCTGCTGACGTTGGGTGCTTTGGCTCACGAGGCCTGGGAACGGCGCCGTTCTTCGCGTGCCGTGGCGCTGTACCTGGCCCAGCTGCATATCGAGCTGGCCGCCCGGGCTCCACACCTGGATGCGCGTTTGGAGCGTCTGCTGCAAAGGGCTGAGCTGGCTGTCTCGGCCAGCCTGGATCGCATCCGTTTCGTCATCCGGGCCGGGCCGGCCCTGGGCCTGATGGGTACCTTGATCCCTATGGGGGTCTCACTGGCTGCGCTCGCCGATGGGGACATACCGCAAATGGCGAGCAGCATGGTCATGGCTTTTACGGCCACCGTGGTTGGCCTGGGGTGCGGCGTGATCGCTTACCTGACCGCGCTGGTGCGCGAGAAGTGGCTTTATGCCGATATTTGCGAAATGGAATACCAAACGGAAATTGCCTCCCGTTCTTTGCAGGATGTCGCAAAAGAGGAGCTGTCATGCGCCACATGAAACGGTGGCGACGCTTCAATCTTCGTCAGAATGCGCAAGAAGATCCCATTTCCGGTGTTGCCAATTTATTTGATGCTTCGATTGTCTTGATCGTGTCGATGATGATTGCGCTTTTCATGGCGTACGATCTGCTGGATTTTCTGAACCCCGATTCGAGCGTGACAATTACAAAGCAGGGCGCGGACGGCCAAGTCGAAATCATCACGAAAAAGGGCAACGAGATCAAGGCCCGGAAAATGACGGACAAAAAACTGTCTGGTGAGGGTGAACGACTGGGCACGGCCTACCGTCTGAATGACGGCCGGATGGTCTATGTGCCGGAGTAAGGCACCGTCGACTGTTCGGCAGGGGCTGCTGGTGTGGCTCTGGCTGTGTTGTGCCGCGGTCTGGTCAACGCCGGGCGTTGCGGCCCGTACCGACATGGGGCCGCCGACGATCAGCCTGGTTTTCAGCGACCTGGATTCTTTGACGGCGGCGGCGGCCGTGCAACAGTTGCGTGATGACCCCGCGCTGGCGGATGTGCGCTTCGCGATTTATCACAGTACAAGCCTGCCATCGGCCGATCTGGAGCAATTACGGCGGTCGGACGTCGTGATCATACAGACTTTCGGGCGCGGTCTGGTCAGGCAGCTGGAAGACGAATTGCCATCCATGGCCGCCGCTGGCGCACGTATTTACGCTTTGGGGCCCAGTTGGGACGACGATTTTTCCGATTTTGGCCTGATCCATGATGAACAGATGCAAGAATACATGGCGTCGGGCGGGGTGACCAACGTGGCCCATTTGATTCGTCTGGTCCTGTGGCGCGACCTCGGTTTGGGTGCTCCCGCACCGCCACCCCAGCCAGTCTTGCAGATGGCTTATTTTGACCCGGACAGCGGCCGGTCGACGGCGCACTTGGAGGAATTCCTGCAATGGCGCCCGGGTCTTGATCAGGCAGCACGGGTGGGCATTCTGTTCTATCGTACGAATGCCTTGTCGACACAAACCGCCACCGTCAAGGCGCTGGCCGACGACCTGGAGGCCCAGGGCCTGAAAGCCTTGCCGGTTTTTGGTTATCCGAATGAGGCGGCGATCAGGCGCTTCTTCATGGACGCCGACGGACGCTCACGCATTGATGTCCTGATTGCCTTGGGGCTGAAGATTGGCACGACGCCCGATGCAACCATCCCCGTTTTGAAGGCACTCGATGTACCGGTGATCAACGCCATTACGTTGAGCAATCAGAGCCGCGCGGATTGGGAAGCATCACCCATTGGCCTGGACGTGGCTGAAAGAGCCTGGCAAGTGGCGTTGGCGGAGTTCGGAGGCGCCGGCCAGCCCACTGTGGTGGCCAGCAAGGAGGCGCGCCACGAGCGGGGGTCTGGCCAGGACGTCATGGTCGAGACGCCAATACCAGAGCGGGTAACGCGCGTAGCCGAGCGCGTGCGACGCTGGCTGACTCTGCGCCAGGCGCCCGCCGCAGAGAAAAAAGTGGCCATACTCTATTACAACTATCCTCCAGGAAAGGAAAACATCGGCGCGTCTTACCTGAATGTCTTGCCGCGGTCTCTGTGGCAGATTCTGCAGCGCCTGCGCACAGAAGGCTTTCGCAGCGACGGGGCCCCGGATTCGGAAGAAACGCTGTTCGATGCGATTCATGAGTACGGCAGCAATATAGGCAATTGGGAACCCGGTGCGGTCGCCGCGTTGGCGGCCAGCGGACGGGCCGTATTGTGGCCTGTGTCGGCGTATCGTCATTATTTTGACCGTCTGCCGGAAGTATTGCGCACAGCCATGGTACAGGCTTGGGGCGATCCCGAGGATTCGAATATCGGCATCTGGCGCGATGCCGAGGGCGTTGGCCATTTCCTGTTCCCTGCGCAGCAGTGGGGCAATCTGATTTTTGCGCCACAACCCGCTCGGGGCTGGGAGCAGGATGTCAAGAAGCTCTATCACGATGTCACCATTCCCCCACATCACCAGTACCTGGCGTTTTATCTCTGGCTGCAGCACCAAGCGGCTGTCGACGCCATGGTGCACGTGGGTACGCACGCCACACATGAATGGCACAGCGGAAAGGAGGTGGGCTACACCGCTGCGGATCCGGGAGAGATATTTGCTGGCGCGGTACCCCAGCTGTATCCCTACATCGTGGACGATATCGGCGAAGGCCTGCAGGCAAAGCGACGAGGTATGGCGACGCTGATCTCGCATCAAACGCCGCCCCTGGACAGAGCTGGCTTGAACCCTGAACTCAAGGCATTGATCGGCCTGATTTCCGATCATGACGTCGCGCAGCAAAAGGGGGATATTGCGCCAGATGCCATACGTCACGCGATCGCCGAGCGGGCTGCGCAGATGGGGCTGTTGACGGATCTGGGCCTCACCGAAGTCGATTCGCAGGCCATCGAGACCATCGAGCATTACATCAAAGAGGTCGAGGAAAAGCGTACACCATTCGGTTTGCATACCTTTGGAACCGCGCCCACTGAGCCGCAGCGTCGTTCTACCGCCGATGCCATCCTGTCGCTGGATACGGATCTGACCGCCCTCGAGCGGTCTGCGCGCATGCAGGAATTGCAGAGCCGCTTGCTGGCCAGTGGCCCCGCTGAACTCGATGCGCTTTCCGCAGGCCTGGCCGGGCGCTATATCGAAGCCGGTAGCGGCAATGATCCCATCCGCAATCCTGAGGCCTTGCCAACAGGCCGCAATTTGTACGGCTTTGATCCGTCGCGCCTGCCCACGGAGGCAACCTATGCCGCCGGCGCCGAGTTAGCCGAAGAACTGGTCGCCGACTGGCGGGCGCGTCACGGCGAGTGGCCCAAACGGTTCGTATTCAACTTGTGGGGAGTGGAGTCGTCCCGCCATGAAGGGGTGATGGAAGCCCAGATCCTGGCACTTTGGGGCGTGCGGCCGGTCTGGGATGCCCGCGGCCGCGTTTCAGGCGTCGAGCGCATCCCCCGCAACGAGCTGGGCCGCCCACGGGTTGACGTAACGGTTATCCCATCGGGACTGTACCGCGATCTTTTTGCGCCACTGATGCGCTGGCTGGATGAAGCAGCAACGGCTGCCCGAAATAGCCCCGAACCCGACAATCCCATTCGGGAGAACGCCCGTGCGACGCGAGACCAACTGATCGGGCAGGGATTGGCTGAGGACGAGGCCGAGCGCCTGTCGGGCGTGCGGCTGTTCTCTGTGCCGTCGGGCACGTACGGTACCAACCTGGACAAGGTCATACCTTTGTCGAATACGTATGACGACGAGAACGCCGTGGCTGATGTTTATTTCATGCGGATGAGCCATGCCTATGGGCAGGGGTACTGGGGGGGCCGGGTCATGCAGGATGGACGGGTTACCGACGAGATGGCGCCAAAACTGGGGGTCGACTTGCTGCGCATGGCCTTGCAGGGGGTGCAGGCCGCGGTGCACAGCCGTTCGTCCAATATCTATGCGACGCTGGACAATGACGATTTTTATCAATACCTGGGCGGAACAGCCATGGCCGTACGGCAGGTCAATGGTGCAACCCCCGAGGTATTGGTTACCAACATGGCCAATCCGCGCGACATGAAGACCGAAACCCTTGAAAAATACATGGGCCGAGAGATGCGCTCGCGCTATCTGAATCCACAGTGGATTGAAGCCATGCTGGCTGAAGGCTACGGCGGTGCGCGCTTCATCAACAAGGTGGTGGACAATCTCTGGGGCTGGACCGTCACCACGCCAGACAAGATCGATGACGCCAAATGGCAGGAAATGTATGAGACGTATGTCGTTGACCGTCATGACCTGGGGATCAAGGACAAGTTTCGCCAGGCGGATAATCTGCTGGCCTATCAGGCTTTGGTCGATCGCATGCTGACGGCGGTGTACAAGGGCTATTGGGCCGCATCACCTGACGTGGTGGCGCATTTGCAGCAGGTCAACCAGGAAACGATTGCCGAAGCGGGCGTCGCCTGCTACCGCGACACTTGTTCCAGCGCCGAAATCGTGGCTTTGGCCGAGCAACAGGACCGGATGCTGAACCAGCAGGCACAAGCGCCCGGAGCGGTGCACGACGCCGCGCCTGCCGTGTCATTGAACGCGGGAACCCCGCGCCAGCCTGCGGCGGCGACCCGGCAGGCAGCCTCCGTCGCACAAGAGGCCGCATCCGGGCAGGCGGCGGCCCCCGGGCAGGCCACTGTCGCCCAGGAAGAGGCCGCTCGGCAAGTGCAGGGTTATGAGGTTCAGGAGGTGACCCTGTCCTCAGGCGAGGCTTCTCCTTCCAACGAGCCGCCGACCGGCCGGTTTCTGTGGCTGTTGCTCCTGGTCGTGGCTGTTGGGGCATTCTTGCGCAGTCGCCTGCCGGCAGTCATGCCCCAGGGGCCTGCAAGCGCTCACCATTGAAACAGATCATCCAGCGATTGCCTGGCATCTGCGCGACCGGACGCATTCGCCACTGATCTTGCCGCCGTTTTTCGTAATCCCCAGAAGCTTTCCACTGGCGAATTATCCCAACGATCCGCCTTCTTGCTCATGGATGACCGTATCCGCATGCCGCTTCCCGGCAGGCCGCCCAAGCATGATCTCAGCACATGGAAGTTCGACACCAAACATTATAAGATATTGATTTATATAGATCACGCTTTAAAAATTGCCACTACAGCAGCGTCAGCTGCTCGGGTATGGATGGCTTTGTCAGTCTCAGTGCATGCAGAATCTCCGATTGCTCCCGGGGTACGGTACCAATCCCATTGAGGGGTTGACTGTTCAAGGTGATACGGTGCTGATGGATCCGGCGCAGGCTCGCCAGAGCACGTTCCGGTGACAGGCCGGATTTCGCTGCACGCAGCCGATGACGCATGAGTCGGTACAGAATGAGCGCCATGAAGCAGATCATGGCATGCGCCCGGATGCGCTGCGGTAGACGATAGTAGACAGGGGCAATTTCAATTTCGGACTCCAGCACCTTGAAGCCACGTTCGATATCGGCCAGGCTCTTGTAACGTGCGACAATCTCTGTGGGCGTGAGGTCGGTCAGGTTGGTCACCAGCAGCAGCTTGCCATCCATGAGTTGCGCCTGCTCAAGCGCTTTGGCATCCATATCGTAGGTGAAGAGATCAGACTTCAGATCCACCTTGATGATGTGGGCCAGGTGCGCCTGTCTGACCTCGTGATAGAACCTGGCCTTGACACCGCTGTCAGAGAGCTTGCGCCCGCGGCTCCTGGCACCGGCGTCCTGCCCATCGAGCTTGCCAGCCCAGCGGGCCGCCAGCGCTTCGAGTTCTGCAATCCTGTCACGGCGCCGTGTGCTTTGTTCGCTGGCGCGCACCGGATTGTGTGCGGCCACCAGACGCTTGCCCTGCCAGAACGTCTCGGCCACAGTCTCATTTTCCTGATCCGCGATTGTCCCGTGAAATTGCTGCAGGATATCGTGGAATTCACTGTAGCGGCGCCCCGGCACCGCCAGTATGAACTCCAGCGTGCGTGCCTCGGGCAACGCCATCGCAAGAATCGCCTGCATGTTGTCCAGCGAGAGCAGGCTGCGGTCGGCCACGATCACCAGGCGTCGGATATGGGGAAAGCGCGCCAGCACCCGTTCCAATGCCGGCAGCAGAGTGGGCCCCTCGGATTGATTGCCTTCAAAGACCTCGTGATGCAGTGGCAGCCCCTCAGCAGTCTGCACCACACCAAGCATCACCTGGCGAGCGATGCCACCCTCCTTGGACGGCCCATAATGACGCAAATCCTCGCGCAGTTCGCTGCGACCAGCGATACGGATGGTGGTCATGTCGTAAAAAGCCAGCGTCAGGTCCTGATCGACCATGGGGCACAGCAGCCCGGCCACCATTTCCTCGATCGCAGTCTGATTGTCCATGAGCGCGTCCATGGCGCGCAGCAATTGCTGATGGCTCAGCGCCTTGGTATCCACTTCGGGCAGACTCACCGTTTCCAGCCAGCGCAGCACCCCAAGCTTGGAATCAGGATCACACAGGCGGTTGAACACCATGACACGAATCGCGTGCTCGACCGAACTGGTGTAGCGATTGCGCCGAAAAACCTGCTCAAGGGCATCAAAGCCCACTTCCTTCCACAGGCTGTGCAAGGCCCAGACATCACCGAGCGAAAGCGCCGCCTCGAACACCACCTGTGGAGTATCGGATGCCAGCTGCCCTTTGCCTTTGACTCGCAGCAGTGCCTCGAGCAGCGTATCGAGTTGGCCACTATGTACAGCTTCTCATCGAGTGCGGGCAGGTTTCGGGCGGCACCGGCAGCCAGCAGCTCGGCGGCCATGGTGGTGAGCACTCGATAGTTGCCCAATGCATGGTCACACAGAGTCTGACACAGGCCCTCGGTCATCAGGCTGACGTTGCCCGCGCCCGCCATGAGATGCTGCAGGCAGGCCAGCAGTTCCTGCTTGTCGGCAAATTCGGTGGCCAGTCGCATGCGGATACGGCTGCCCAAAGGGATCAGTTCCTCGCGCCGCAGCTTCTCGGGCAGGCGTGCGTCACCGGCCAGGATAATGCACAGCAGCGGCTGGGAATCGAATTGGGCAGCCGCCAGCAGGCGAAGTTCCGAGAGCACCACGGGGTTCATCTCCTGGGCTTCGTCGATGAGCAGCACCATTCGGGTTCGGGCCGACTCCAGATGCGCGACCCAGCGCTCGCGCAGGGCCTTGAAGCCACCCTAACGGTTTGACGGGCGTAGCGGCACACCAAAGATGTCGCCCAACTCCCGGTAAAAGTCGCCGATGTTGCTCTGCGGGTGATTGATGGCCCCCACGGTGATATCGGGCAGGTGCGCAAGGCCTGGCGCAGAACCTTGGCCTGCGGACAAGGGCGCAACACGTTGGGGCCTCGAGATAGCGGGCCAGCGGCGTAGTGCCAATCTCGCCATGCTGGCTGCGGTGATATTCCTGTTCCACCCAAGCCTGGGTGGCCAGGTTCAGGTACTCGAGGGTCAGTTGCTCACAGCCCTCGAGCATGGCCATCAGACGTCCTTCGAGTCGTCCCCAGAAGGCCTCCTGCTTGGCGTTCTGGTAAGGCGAATAGGGCAAGGTCGTCTGGTGCAGTATGCCCAGGTGGGCCAGGCCTGCTGTGGTCTCCTCGGCAGTCATGGCCGCACCGTTATCGGTCATCAAGGCGCGCGGGCAGGCCGCGCTTCATGAACGCCTGCGACAGGCCGTGCACGAGGCTTTGGGCGGTCTCATCCAGATACCACTGCAGGTGGCAGATCAGGCGACTGTGATCGTCGATGACGCCGAGCAACAACGGGGTCACCCACTGACCAGAGGCGCTGACTACTTTGTGTGATCCGTGATGAAAGTCCAGATGCCACAGCGTGCCAACGTGATCGACTTCGAAGCTGCGCACCTCCAGGCGCTCGAGTCGATCGCGGGCGGCCAGGGCACCGGCACTGGCCTGCCTGGGGCGGGGCTGGCGAAACATGCCGTGAGCCAGCATGTAGCGCCGGATGGTAGGGTAGGATGGTACGTAGGTGTCGCTGCTGTTGAAGGCGGCATGCAGGTTATCGAGATGCAACTGGGTCGTCCAGCCCGGATGGCTCGCGTACTGCTGCTGCAATGCCTGGGCCACAGCCGCGCTCACACAGGAAAAGCGCATGCCACCGCTGCGCGGGCGATTGCGCAGTGTGGCCACTGGATCTGCTGCGCGGCGGGCGGCGTAGTACCAGCGCTCGATACTCGAGGCGCCAAACTGGATATCCATGCCTGTGACGGGATGGCGCCAAGTTCTGGCGGCCAGGGCCTGCGGGGCGTCAGCCAGTTGGCCTGGTTGGGGCGGTGCGGCCAGCAGTGGTCCGATGATGGCAAAGCGCAGTTGCGCCCAGCGCTGATTGCGATCCTTGCGATTGGAATCGTTTGATGTCTTCAAGAAAGTCTCCTGGTTTGTGTCCCTTCGCGATGAACGGGTACAGGCAGGCAGAATA